>Ga0316204_10000225_pt1 | contig 231834 bp, 232 predicted proteins | sample 6monrhotite_MG_2_FD_205661 | JGI IMG/M metagenome (GOLD analysis project Ga0316204, IMG submission 205661) | Microbial mat bacterial communities from mineral coupon in-situ incubated in ocean water Damariscotta River, Maine, United States -... | ecosystem: Environmental > Aquatic > Marine >...
GCGATCTGGCCCATGATCCAGGTTGGTTCTTCCGTATTTCCACGGTTATCACGCTGGTTGGCGGCACCCTGTTCCTGATGTGGCTGGGTGAGCAGATCACCGCACGCGGCATCGGCAACGGCGTTTCCCTGATCATCTTCGTGGGCATCATCGCGGAAATCCCGGCGCAATTGGCACAGTTCCTGAGCCAAGGGCGGACGGGTACGATCAGCCCTGTTGTGGTGATCGGTATCATGTTGATGATGATCGCGCTGGTGGGCTTCGTGGTGTTCATGGAAAGGGCCTTGCGAAAGGTGCATATCCAGTATCCACGGCGTCAGGTGGGCATGAAGGTCTATGACGGTGGTTCCTCGCATTTGCCGATCAAGGTGAACCCGGCCAACGTGATCCCGGCCATCTTTGCGTCGTCGCTGTTGCTGCTGCCGACCACGATTTCAACATTCTCGGGCAGCGCCACGAACCCGATCATGGCCACCGTTCTGGCCTACTTCGGCCCGGGCCAGCCGCTGTATCTTCTGTTCTTTACGGCACTGATCATATTCTTCACGTTCTTCTACACGCTGAACGTGGCGTTCAAGGTCGATGATGTGGCCGACAACCTGAAGAACCAGAACGGCTTTATTCCGGGGATTCGCCCAGGCAAACGGACCGAGGAATACCTCTATTACGTCGTTACCCGCCTGACGACCGTCGGCGCCCTGTATCTGGCCTTCGTGGCCCTGCTGCCAGAAATCCTGCGCGGTCAGTTGAGCATTCCGTTCTACTTCGGCGGAACCTCGGTTCTGATTGTCGTGGCTGTGACGCTGGACACCATGAGCCAAGTGCAGTCGCATCTTGTCGCGCACCAGTATGAGGGGCTTTTGGAGCGCTCTCAGCTGCGTGGTCGTGGTAAGAATGGCAAGAAGGGATCACCCCGCAAGAAGGGACCAGCGCTGAAATGAACATCATTCTGCTGGGCGCTCCGGGCGCGGGTAAGGGCACGCAAGCGCGGATCCTGGTTGAAGAACGCGGCATGACGCAACTGTCCACAGGGGACATGTTGCGTGCCGCCAAGACCTCAGGCACCGAAATGGGGCAGAAGGTGGCGGCGGTTATGGATGCGGGGCAACTTGTCACCGATGACATCGTGATCGGCCTGATTGCCGAACAACTGGACGCGGGCCACCCCGGCGGGTACATTTTCGACGGCTTCCCGCGCACGTTGGCACAAGCTGATGCCTTGGGGGATCTGCTGGCTGTTAAGGGGCTGACGCTGGACGCTGTGGTCGAACTGCGCGTGGATGACGAGGCGCTGGTTGATCGGATCACCGGGCGCTTTACCTGCGGCGATTGCGGTGAAGTGTATCACGACCGCACGAAGCCCACGGCCCAGCCGGGTGTCTGCGATGAATGCGGGTCCACCAACCTGAAGCGGCGCGCGGATGACAACGAAGACAGCCTGCGCCAGCGCCTGATGGAATACTACAAGAAGACGTCGCCGCTGATTGGCTATTATTATGCCAAGGGCAGCCTGCGCGTGGTCGACGGACTGCAAAGCATGGATGACGTGAAAGCTGCGGTTGCACGGGCGCTGAACGGCTAAACGTTTCGCATTGGCCTGACACCTGCTAAGAACGGCCAATGCTGACCCACGCCCCCCTCGTCGCGTTTTTGTCCACCCATAACAGTGGTGCGTCACTGGTGTTCTACCGGGATGTGTTGCGCCTCAAGCTTGTTGAAGACACCCCCTTTGCGCTGGTGTTTGACGCCGCCGGGATGGATTTGCGCATCCAGAAAGTGGATAACGTCCAGAAATCCGCTGTCACGGCGCTGGGGTGGACAGTCAAGGACATAGAGGCGGTTGTCGACGGCCTGATCGAGAACGGTGTGGCGTTCAAGCACTTCGCGGGACTGGCGCAAGACACGCGCGGGATCTGGCAGTCCCCGGGCGGTGCACAGGTGGCGTGGTTTCACGATCCCGTCGGGCACCTGCTGTCGCTGACACAAATGAGCCCAATCGCCGCTGTCTGAGACGGGCATTTTGGGGAAAGCGCAGACAATCCCACACGGGTCTTGACGCCCGCATCAAAACCCCCTAGGCGATGCGGCTGACACCCCGATCCGAGTCGTTCGGCGACTCGGGTCATTTACTTGGCACGGCCACCAACGGCACGTGTTGTGAAAAAAGGTTCTGGTATTACGGAACCGCAACGAAAAGGAAATGCTGCGTGGCACGTATTGCTGGCGTCAACATCCCCACCGGAAAGCGCGTTCCCATCGCGTTGACCTATATCACTGGTATTGGTCCGTCGACCGCAGACCAGATCATCACCGCCCTGAACATCGAGCCGTCGCGCCGTGTGAACCAGTTGTCGGATGATGAAGTTCTGCAGATCCGCGAATACATCGACGCGAACGTGACCGTCGAAGGCGACCTGCGCCGCGAAGTTCAGATGAACATCAAGCGCGCAATGGACATGGGCTCGTACCGTGGCCTGCGTCATCGTCGCAACCTGCCCGTACGCGGCCAGCGTACGCACACCAACGCTCGCACCCGCAAAGGCCCCGCAAAGGCCATTGCTGGCAAGAAGAAGTAAGGGGAGGCAGGACTAATGGCTCGCGAAAAAGTACGCGTAAAGCGTAAAGAACGTAAAAATATTGCTGCCGGTGTGGCGCATGTGAATTCGACGTTCAACAACACCAAGATCCTGATCTCGGACGTGCAAGGCAACGCCATCTCTTGGTCGTCGGCTGGCACCATGGGCTTCAAAGGCTCGCGGAAATCGACGCCCTATGCGGCTCAGCTGGCAGCAGAAGACGCCGCCAAAAAAGCGCAAGACCACGGTCTGCGCACGCTGGAAGTCGAAGTTCAGGGCCCAGGTTCGGGCCGCGAATCGGCGCTGCGCGCGCTGGCTGCTGCCGGCCTGACGATCACGTCGATCCGGGACGTTACGCCGCTGGCGCACAACGGCTGCCGCCCGCCCAAGCGCCGTCGCGTTTGACGCATTGCTCTTGAATACGGGCCGCGCTTGTCTTGGCGCGGTCCGCTTTTTGTCATTTTGACTGACCCTCGGGCGCGTCCGGCTAGATCATGAACCGGATGCAGGAATGGAGGCGACACATGATCCACAAGAATTGGCAAGAGTTGATCAAACCGGCGCAATTGGATGTGCGCCCCGGTGCAGACCCATCGCGCAAAGCAACCGTTTCGGCGGAACCGCTGGAGCGTGGTTTCGGCCTGACGCTGGGCAACGCGCTGCGCCGCGTACTGATGTCGTCGCTGCAAGGCGCGGCAATCACGTCGGTTCAGATCGACAACGTGCTGCATGAGTTTTCGTCGGTTGCCGGGGTGCGCGAAGACGTCACCGACATCGTCCTGAACCTCAAAGGCGTTGCGCTGCGCATGGACGTTGACGGCCCCAAGCGGGTAACCGTTTCGGCCCGTGGCCCGGCGGTTGTGAAGGCTGGCGATATTGCGGTGACCAGCGGCATCGAAGTGCTGAACAAGGATCACGTGATCTGCCACATCGATGAAGGTGCGGAACTGTTCATGGAATTGACCGTGAACACCGGCAAAGGCTACGTCTCTGCCGACAAGAACCGCCCTGAGGATGCACCGATCGGCCTGATTCCGATTGATGCGATCTACTCGCCGGTCAAGAAAGTTGCCTATGAAGTCGCCCCCACCCGTGAGGGGCAGGTGCTGGACTATGACAAGCTGACGATGAAGATCGAAACTGACGGATCGATCACGCCGGAAGATGCGGTGGCTTTCGCCGCGCGCATTTTGCAAGATCAGCTTCAGGTCTTCGTCAACTTCGAAGAGCCCGAGGCCGCTGGACGTGGCGACGCGGACGACGGACTGGAATTCAACCCGCTGCTGCTGAAGAAAGTGGACGAGTTGGAACTGTCGGTGCGTTCTGCGAACTGCCTGAAGAACGACAATATCGTCTATATCGGGGATCTGATTCAGAAAACCGAAGCCGAGATGCTGCGCACACCGAACTTTGGCCGCAAATCCTTGAACGAGATCAAGGAAGTGCTGTCAGGCATGGGGCTGCATCTGGGTATGGAAGTCGAAGACTGGCCGCCAGAAAATATCGAGGAACTGGCCAAGCGTTTCGAGGATCAGTTCTAAAATCGGTGCGTGCAAGCACACACCCTACGCAAACGTGTAGGGTGTGTGTTTTACACGCACCATCGACTCGGGCATCTGCCCGCAAGGAGAGCGGCCCTCACGCAGGGGCCGCCAGACAAAGCAAAACAAGACGTACTTAGGAGACACAACATGCGCCACGCCCGTGGATACCGCCGCCTGAACCGCACCCATGAACACCGCAAGGCGCTGTTCGCCAACATGGCCGGTTCACTGATCGAACACGAACAGATCAAAACCACCCTGCCCAAGGCCAAGGAATTGCGCCCGGTTGTTGAGAAGCTGATCACGCTCGCCAAGCGCGGTGATCTGCACGCCCGCCGTCAGGCCGCAGCGATGCTGAAGGAAGACAAGGACGTTGCAAAACTGTTCGAAATCCTCGGCCCGCGTTACGCCGAGCGCGCTGGTGGTTACACCCGCGTTCTGAAGGCCGGCTTCCGGTATGGCGACATGGCGCCGATGGCGATCATCGAATTCGTCGAGCGTGACGTCGATGCCAAGGGTGCCGCTGACCGCGCCCGCGTCGAAGCCGACGACGACGCTGACGAATAAGACCCCCCGGGATCATACCTGGTTCGGATTGAGCCCGCGTTCCTTTGGAGCGCGGGCTCTCGCTTATTCGTGAACTGCGTGTCACGGTGAACGGCGTTGCACCCATTTCAAGGCGGCCGCATATTCGCATCGCCAGACAATGGAGGACGTCATGCGTTTCATCGCGGCTTTGGTTGTTGCACTTGTGTCAATCGGCGCATGGGAATTGGGTGCGCCCTATCTGAACTCGCACGCGCAGACACACCAATTGGCTGCGCCGATAAGGCCGTCTGAGGCCGCGCCGGTGCCACAAGATCGCGCGCAGATAAGCCTGACATTCGCCCCGATCGTGCGGCAAACGGCGCCCGCCGTGGTATCGATTTATGCGCGCCGAATTGTGGAAACCCGGGTCAACCCATTCTTCAACGACCCGCTGTTCGGGCAGTTGTTCGGTGATCAGAGCCGGCACGTTCCACGCGTGCAAAATGCGCTTGGGTCTGGGGTTATCTTGTCGTCGGATGGCATCGTGGTGTCCAATAACCACGTTGTTGGCGGGGCCGATGACATTCGCGTGGTTCTGGGCGATCGGCGCGAATTCGCGGCGGATGTGATCCTTGCGGACGCGGAAAGTGATCTGGCAATCCTGCGTTTGCGCGATGCCGCAGACTTGCCTGTGATCACTCTGGCCAATTCCGACAGCGTCGAGGTCGGTGATCTGGCGCTGGCCATCGGCAACCCGTTTGGCGTTGGGCAAACGGTCAGCAGCGGGATTGTTTCGGCGTTGGCGCGTTCGGGGTTGGCCGCGGGATCCGGGCGCGGGTATTTCATTCAGACCGACGCCGCGATCAACCCGGGGAACTCTGGCGGGGCGTTGGTCGACATGGCGGGGCGGCTGGTGGGGATCAACACGGCGATCCTCACGCGCTCGGGCGGGTCCAACGGGATCGGCTTTGCGATCCCTGCCAACCTGGTGCAACAGGTTGTCAGGCAGGCACAGGCCGGCCGCAGCCAGTTTCAGCGCCCGTGGCTTGGGATCGCGGGGCAAGCGATGGATGCATCTTTGGCGGAAACATTTGGGCAGGTCTTGCCGCAGGGCGTGGTGATAACCGACATGCATCCGCAAAGCCCTCTGGTGCAGGCCGGACTGCGCAGGGGGGACGTGATTTTGGCGGTCGACGGAGAGGCCGTGAATTCGGAACAGGAGGTCAATTTTCGGCTGGCGGCCCATGGCATTGGGGCCAGCGCTGACCTGACCTACCTGCACAGTGATCAGCGAACACGGGTGTCGGTGCCCTTGATCGCCGCGCCTGAAAGCCCGGCGCGCGACCGGCTGGTTGTTCAGGCTCCGGCGCTTCGCGGGTTGGTGGCGGAAAACATCAACCCGGCGGTCATCGCCGAGCACGCGCTGGAGCCGGGCGCCAGCGGTGTGATGGTCGTCGAGGTGCGCGACATTGCAGCACGCGCCGGGCTTGCCCCCGGTGACACCATCGTTTCGGTCAACCGCCAGCAGATCAGAGCAACCAGTGATCTGGACCGCGTGCTGCGTGACCCCTCGCGCTATTGGGAGGTCGAGATTCTACGCGGTGGCCACCGAAGCCTGCTACGCTTTCGGCTGTGATCTCGCGCGCCGCTTCTATGGGGGTATATCCTGCACAAAGATGACGTGATCAGGATACGGTTCCCTATGGCGTTGACCGGGTGGGACGCGTAGTTTTCGGTCATGGCCGATCTTTTTCACAGAGAGTCCGACACCCCGGCCGCACCGGATGATGCGCCGCGCCCGCTGGCTGACCGGCTGCGCCCGCGCAGCCTGTCGGATGTCATTGGGCAGGAGGCTGTCCTGGGGGACGACGGGCCGCTTGGGGCGATGCTGAACGCTGGTGCGCTGTCGTCGCTGGTGCTGTGGGGGCCACCCGGCGTGGGCAAAACCACCATCGCCCGCCTGCTGGCACAGGCCACCGATCTGCACTTCGTGCAGATCAGCGCGATTTTCACGGGTGTGCCGGACCTGCGCAAGGTCTTTGAGGCCGCGCGCCTGCGCCGCACGAACGGGCAGGGCACGTTGTTGTTCGTGGACGAGATACACCGCTTCAACAAGGCACAGCAGGACGGCTTTCTGCCGTATATGGAGGACGGTACAATCCTGTTGGTTGGCGCAACCACGGAAAATCCGTCGTTTGAGTTGAACGCAGCGTTGCTCAGCCGCAGTCAGGTGATCGTGCTGAACCGTCTGTCGCTGGCTGATCTGGAAAAACTGGCTCAGCGGGCTGAACGGGAATTCAACCGCGCGCTGCCCCTGAAAGGTGACGCGCGCGAGACACTTTTGGAAATGGCGGACGGGGATGGCCGGGGCCTTCTGAACTTGATCGAACAGGTGATGGCCTGGCCGCTGAAAGCGCCGCTGGACCGCGAAACGCTGGCCAAGCGGCTGATGCGGCGTGCCGCGAAATACGACAAATCGGGTGATGAGCATTACAACCTGATCAGCGCGTTGCACAAATCGGTGCGTGGGTCTGACCCGGATGCCGCGCTGTACTGGTTCGCGCGCATGCTGGAGGGGGGCGAGGATCCACGCTTTCTGGCCCGGCGCATCACCCGTATGGCGGTCGAGGACATCGGCCTGGCCGATCCGCAAGCGCAGGCGCACTGCCTGGAAGCGTGGAACACATATGAGCGATTGGGCAGCCCCGAAGGCGAGCTGGCTTTGGCGCAGGCGGTGGTGTATCTGGCGTTGGCGCCGAAATCCAACGCCGTCTACGTGGCCTACAAAGGCGCCCGTGCGCTGGCCAAGAAGACCGGATCCGCTATGCCGCCGGCGATCATCCTGAATGCGCCAACCCGCCTGATGGAGCAGCAGGGCTACGGCGCCGGTTATGCCTATGATCATGACGCCGAAGACGGCTTCAGCGGCCAGAACTATTTCCCCGACGGCGTGAAGCGCCCCGTCTTGTATGCGCCGGTTGAACGTGGGTTTGAGCGGGAATTGAAAAAGCGTGTGGACTGGTTTGCCCGCCTGCGCGCGAACAGAAAGGATCCCTGACCATGGCGCTGTCCGAAATCGTTGATCTGTCGCGGTATCCGATCGAGGACGCCGGATTCATTGACCAGTGCAAGGCCGCGTATGACCAGGGCGGCATCTTGGTGCTGGAGGGGTTCGTTCAGCCCGCCGCCATCGAAGAAATCCGCGCCGAAGGTGAGGCCGGACGCGGTGCCGTCTATTCCAAACGCGAAGACCACACCGTGTATCTGAGCGCGCCGGATCCGGAATTTTCGGCGGATCATCCGCGCAACCGCAAGGTCGTATCGACCAAAGGGTGCCTGACCGACGACAAAATCGGCGCCACGTCCCCCTTGCGCCAACTGTACGACGACACGCAGTTTCGCGCCTTTCTGTGCGCGGTCCTGGGGGAACGGGAATTGCACAATTATGCCGACCCGCTGTCGTCGATCAATCTGCACTTTCATGAGACCGGGCAGGAACTGGGCTGGCATTTTGACAACTCCTCGTTCTCGATCACGCTGATGGTTCAGGCACCTGAGGCCGGTGGGGAATTCGAATACGCAACCGATGTGCGAAACGCCGATGCCGGCGACATGGGGTTCGACGCTGTGGCCCAAATCCTGGATGGGCAGCACGCTGTTGAAAGCCTGAATGCACGGCCCGGGACGTTGGTGTTCTTTCGCGGGCGGAATTCGATGCACCGGGTTGTGCCGAACGCCGGCGCGTGCACGCGCATGCTGGCGGTGTTGGCCTATAACGCCGAACCGGGTGTTGCCCTGTCCGAAACCGCGCGATTGACGTTTTATGGCCGCACCGGCTGACCCGCGCGGGGCTGCGTTGCCTTGACAAAAGGGTGGCCGCGCGCGACAGACGCGGGATGTTTTCTACCCTTCTTCAAGTGGCCCTTGGTGGCGCGATTGGTGCAAGCAGCCGGTATCTGACCGGCGTGGCAGCGATACGGCTGATGGGCCCAGGGTTTCCGTGGGGCACGCTGGCGGTCAACGTTGTCGGATCCTTCGCCATGGGCGTGATCGTGATCGTGCTGGGGCAGTTCAGCGCAAACCGTCTGGCGCCCTTTCTGATGACCGGGCTGCTGGGTGGGTTCACCACGTTTTCTGCGTTCTCACTGGACGCACTTACGATCTACGAGCGTGGCCAACATGGGTTGGCGGCGGGCTATGTTCTGGCCTCAGTGATCTTGTCACTGGGCGCCATTGTCGCTGGCATGGCGCTGGCAAGGAGCGGTTTCGCATGAGCGGCGTGCAGCAGATCATCATTGACGCCGAGGACGGCGATCAGCGGCTGGACCGATGGCTGAAACGCCGGTTTCCGCAGGTCACGCAGGGCATGGTCGAAAAATTCTGCCGAAAGGGCGAACTGCGTATCGACGGCAAGCGGGCGAAGGCCTCGGACCGTGTGCAGCCGGGGCTGACAGTGCGTGTGCCCCCTTTGCCGGATGCCTTCGCCCCGCCGCCGTCCCGTGATGAGCCCGCTGGCATCACCGCCGAAGACGCGCGCATGATTCAGAACGCGGTGCTGTGGAAAGACGAACACATCATTGCCCTGAACAAGCCGCCGGGCCTGCCGTCGCAGGGCGGATCGGGGCAGGGGAACCGCCACGTGGATGGCCTGACCGAGGCGTTGAAGTTCGGCTACAAAGACCGCCCGGTGCTGGTGCACCGTTTGGACAAGGATACTTCTGGTGTCTTGCTGCTGGCGCGCACACCGCGCATCGCACGCCGCCTGGGCGACGCGTTTCGCAACCGCACCACGCGCAAGATCTATTGGGCCATTGTCGCGGGTGTTCCCAGCCCGGCGATGGGGACCGTCCGCTATGGGCTGGTGAAAACCGGCGGGTACGGGCACGAAAAGATGCGCTGCATCCACCCGCGTGATGTCGACAGCACAGAGGGTTCCAAGCGTGCGACCACCGATTTCGCGGTGCTGGAACGATTGGGCAGCCGCGCGGCCTGGATGGCGCTGGTGCCGATCACCGGGCGCACACACCAGTTGCGCGCGCATATGGCGGAACTGGGGCATCCCATCATCGGCGACGGTAAATACGGTGGCTCAGGCCAGGAAAACCTGGGCGACGGTTGGGGCGCGCAATTGGGCGGGGACATCAGCCGAAAACTGCACCTGCACGCGCGCACGATCCGATTTACCCACCCGATCACCGGCGCCGAGGTTTTGCTGGAAGCACCGTTGCCCGATCACATGGCACGCAGCTGGAAAACGCTGGGCTGGAGCGAATCCGACGTGCCGCAGGACCCGTTCGAGGACGCATGAAGCTGATCGTATTCGATGTGGACGGCACGCTGGTCGACAGTCAGGCGCATATCCACGGCGCGATGCAACGGGCCTTCGCGGCCCTTGGTTTGACCTGCCCAGCCCGCGACGACGTGCTGTCCATTGTCGGCCTGTCCCTGCCGCAAGCCATGGCACGGCTGGCACCCGGGGCCGACAACGAGGCATTGGTGCAGGCATACAAAGACAGCTTTGCCGGGATGCGTGCCGATACCGCGTCGCCGCTGTATCCCGGGGCTTGGGATGTGTTGAACCAACTGGCGGCGCGTGAGGACGTGCTGTTGGGGGTGGCAACGGGCAAGTCCCGCCGTGGATTGCGTCATGTCATTACCGCGCATGGGTTGGAGGGGTTTTTCGTCACCACGCAAGTGGCCGATGACCACCCCAGCAAGCCCAGTCCGTCGATGTTGCTGACGGCCATGCAGGACGCCGGTTGCGATGCGCAAGATACCGTCATGATTGGCGACACCAGTTTTGATATGGATATGGGGGCCGCGGCTGGTGTGCACCGTATCGGTGTGACCTGGGGATATCACCCACCCGAAGCGCTGCATCAGGCGAACGCAGTGATCGACAGATTTCAGGACTTACCGGCCACATTGGGCAAGATTTGGGGGCGGGCATGAGCGGCTCAAAACGCAAGCGGTTTTATAAGACGGTCAGTGTCACCGAACACGCAAACGGGTTCGGCGTGGCGCTGGACAGTCGGGCGATCAAGACGCCGGCCAAGGCCCCCTTGGTGGTGCCGACCCCGCAACTGGCCGATTTCATTGCCCAGGAGTGGGACGCCCAAGGGGACCGGATCAATCCTGAAACCCTGCCTGCGACGCGTTTCGCCAACGCCGCGATCGACAAGGTCAGCCTTCAGTTTGCAGAGGTGGCCGACATGTTGGGGGCTTACGGCGAAACTGATTTGTTGTGCCACAGGGCCGTGGCGCCTGTGGAACTGGTCGCGCGGCAGGCGTCCGCCTGGGACCCGCTTCTGGACTGGGCAACTGGGCGATTCGGGGCAGAGCTGAACGTTACCACCGGTATCATGCCGACCCTCCAAAAGGCCGAAACATTGTCCCGGCTGCGGGCGCATCTGGATGGGTTCACGGTGTTCCAGATGACGGCGTTTCATGACCTTGTGGCGCTGCCCGGATCATTGGTGATCGGCCTTGCTGCAACCGAAAATCATAGCCCTGTCGAGGACTTGTGGCGATGGTCGCGAATCGATGAAGACTGGCAAATTGAGCTTTGGGGCCGCGATGAAGAGGCCGATGCACTTGCGTCCCGGCGCAAGAACGCGTTCCAGAATGCCGCAAGATTCTTTCATTCCTGCACATAACAATTAAATTTAGCCACCCTGCGCAGCGTGTTGCGGGATTGGTGCCGCGCTTTCCCTAGCGTCACGTTCCGGAATGGAATGCAGCACTTGACGATCTGTGAAACTCGGATCAAATTTCCACATGCAGCACCGCTTGGGTGCGGTTCGTGACAATGGCATTCTGTGCCACTGTTGTGATTATCCGTTTTCCGATTGCTAAGCTTTGCAAAGAAGCGGCACCGGGAAAATTACGTAAGAACAGGAAGAGGTAAAAATGAAGAAATCACTATTTTTGGGTACGCTGACCGTAGCGGCCCTGTCGGCTGGTATGGCCGCTGCTGGTACGCTTGAAGATGTCCAGGCCCGTGGCACGCTGAACTGTGGCGTTTCGACCGGTGTGAACGGCTTTGGTGCACCTGACGCAAACGGCGAATGGCAAGGTTTTGACGTGGCGATCTGCCGCGCAGTTGCCGCTGCTGTTCTGGATGACCCGACCGCTGTCAACTTCGTTCCGACCACTGGCCAGACCCGCTTTACCGCGCTGGCTTCGGGCGAAATCGATATGCTGGCCCGGAACACCACCTGGACCTTCTCGCGCGATGTCGACCTTGGTTTCACCTTTGTTGGCGTGAACTACTATGACGGCCAAGGCTTCATGGTTCCGCGTGAACTGGGCGTTTCGTCGGCAACTGAACTGGACGGCGCAACCGTCTGCATTCAGACCGGCACCACGACCGAGCTGAACCTTGCGGACTTCTTCCGCACCAACAACATGAGCTATGAGCCCGTTCCGGCAGAAACCAATGCTGAAATCCAGCAGCAGTATCTGGCTGGTGCTTGCGACGTGTACACCACCGACGCATCCGGCCTTGCTGCAACGCGCGCTTCGTTCGAAAACCCGGGCGATCACGTGATCTTGCCTGAAATCATCTCGAAAGAGCCGCTGGGCCCGCTGGTCCGTGAAGGCGATGAGCCGTGGGGCGACGTTGTTCGCTGGACGCTGAACGCACTGATCGCAGCTGAAGAGCTGGGCGTCACCTCGGCCAACCTCGAGCAGATGGCTGCAGGCACCAACAACCCGGAAATCAACCGTCTGATGGGAACCGAAGGTTCGCTGGGCGAGATGCTGGGTCTGGAAGCTGACTGGGCACGCCGCGCGATTGCGGTTGCTGGTAACTACGGTGAAGTCTTTGCCGCAAACATTGGCGAGCAAACCCCGATCGGTCTGGCCCGCGGTCTGAACGCGCAATGGACCCAGGGTGGTCTGCTTTACTCACCGCCGTTCCGCTAAGGTTCGGCTCGGCGCGCGGTCCAAGGATCGCGCGCCGTTTCTTTTTCAAGAATAATGCAAAACCGTGCTGCCTAGTGACCGGAATACCGGCCGGGCCAGAATCAGAACACCGCACGGGTGCAGGGAGACAATAGATGGCGATGGATAGCGGGGCTCCGAAGGAGTCATTTCGCCTGAGCATGCTGCTTTATGATTCGCGGTATCGCTCGTACACGATCCAGATCTTTGTTTTGTTCTGCTTGATGCTGGGCGCGGCCTGGCTCGTGGACAACACGATCAAAAACCTTGCTGCACTGGGCAAGGACTTCTCATTCAGCTTTTTGTGGAACGTATCGGGCTACGATATTTCCCAGCGACCCATCGAATATACCAGCACCAGCACACACGCTCGCGCGGCGATTGTTGGCCTGACGAACACCATTATCCTGGCGGTCATGGGCTGTGTCACGGCGACTGTGTTGGGCGTGCTTGCCGGGGTTTTGCGCCTGTCCACCAACTGGATCGTTGCGCGCCTGATGACGATCTACATCGAAACCTTCCGTAACATTCCCGCTTTGTTGTGGATCCTGGTGTTCGGCGCTGTCATGGCTGAAGCCATGCCCGCCCCGCGCGATTTCCGGGGGGCAGATGCAACGGCGTCCATGTCGCTGTTCGATAGTGTCGCCATCACCAACCGGGGTGTTTACGTGCCGGGCCCGCTGTTTGATCGCAGCTTGGGGTCCGTTGATCTGGGGTTCATTTCGCCCAGTCTTGACGCACTAGCCTTCATCGTTGTCGTGATCCTGTCGATCTGGGCCAATAAGCGCCTGGTGAACCACGCAACGGCAGTTCAGAACGCCACGGGTATACGCCCGGTCACCTGGTGGAAAAGCATTCTGACCCTGTTCGTACCGGCCATTTTGCTTTTGCTGGCTTTGGGGTTCCATCTTGAATACCCGGCGCTCAGGGGCTTCAACTTCAGTGGCGGCATCCAGCTGCGAAGTTCGCTGATTGCGATGTGGCTTGGACTGAGTGTTTATACCGCAGCCTTCATTGCGGAAAACGTGCGCGCCGGCATCATGGCCATTTCGACGGGGCAATCCGAGGCAGCAGCGGCCTTGGGGATGCAGCCCGGCAAGACCATGCGACTGGTCATCCTGCCACAGGCCATGCGGGTCATCATTCCGCCATTGATCTCTCAGTATCTGAACCTGACCAAGAACACGTCGCTGGGTCTGGCTGTGGGGTACATGGATTTGCGCTCTACACTGGGCGGCATCACCATCAACCAGACCGGCCGAGAGTTGGAAGGCATGATGCTGATGATGCTGATCTACTTGGTTCTGAGTTTGCTGATCTCGTCGGCGATGAACGTCTACAACAACCGCGTCAAGCTGAAGGAGAGGTGATATGTCAGACTCAATAGACCTCACCTATGTCCGCACGGAAATGCTGCCAGAGCAGACTCCACCGACCAACGCCATCGGCGCGGTTCGCTGGGTCCGGGAAAACCTGTTCAACGGCATTCTCAATTCAATCCTGACAATTCTGTCGATTTTGGCCGTGATCTGGATTGTCATGGCCATCGGCCCCTGGTTGATGAATTCCATCTGGAATTCCGACTCGCTGAGCCAATGCCGTGAAATCCTGACGGCCGCCGGGTCTGTGAACCATGAGGGCACGCATGGCGCGTGCTGGGGGGTGATCAAGGAACGTTGGCCGCAACTGCTGTTCGGCTTCTACCCGTCCGAACTGTATTGGCGTCCCACCGTCACCTTCGTGATGATGTGCATCGCGATTGCACCGATCCTGTTCCCGTCAGTTCCGCGCAAAGTCCTGTGGTTCTCGGCTGCCTATCCGTTCTTGGCCGTTTTCATGCTTTGGGGCGGGTCGATCTGGGTAACCATCACGGCCGCACTCGGCTTTTTCCTGGGCTTCGCGGCCCTGACCGGGCTGGCTGGGTTTGGCACCTTGGTCGCCACGACCGGCGCGATACTCATTCCGATCTTGTATTGGCTCTTTGGGTGGACACCCTTGTCGGACGGTCTGACCAATATCATGCCCTGGGGCATTGAGCCGGTAACGACGTCTGATTTTGGTGGCTTCATGTTGTCCATCATCATCGGTCTGTCGGGCATCGTGTTGTCGCTGCCTTTGGGCATTTTGTTCGCCTTGGGCCGGCAATCCAACATGGTGCTGATCAAGACAGTCAGCGTTGTGTTCATCGAGTTCATTCGCGGCGTTCCGCTGATCACCTTGCTGTTCACGGCCTCCTTGCTGCTGAACTATTTCCTGCCGCCCGGCACCAATTTTGACCTGGTTTTGCGTGTCATCATCATGGTGACGCTGTTCGCCACGGCCTATATGGCCGAAGTGATCCGTGGCGGTTTGGCTGCGTTGCCGCGTGGCCAATACGAAGCCGCCGATGCTTTGGGGCTGGATTACTGGAAAGCGCAGCGTCTGATCATCATGCCGCAGGCGCTGAAAATCTCGATCCCGGGCATCGTGAACACCTTCATCGGGCTCTTCAAGGACACCACGCTGGTGGTGTTCATCGGCCTGATGGATCCAATCGGTTTGGCCTCGGCCATCCGCGCCAACTCGGCTTGGCAGGGGATCTATTGGGAACTCTTCATCTTTATCGGTGCGGTCTTCTGGATCTTCTGTTTCAGCATGTCCCGCTATTCGATGCACCTTGAGCGCCGTCTCAAGACTGACCACAAATAAGGAGATCAGCCATGAATACCATCGCTGAACGCGCGATTGATCGCAGCCACATGACGGTCAGCGACGAGGTCGCGATCCAGATCAGCAACATGAACAAGTGGTATGGAACATTCCACGTGTTGCGTGACATCAACATGACCGTCAATCGCGGCGAGCGTATCGTCATTTGCGGGCCGTCGGGTTCGGGAAAATCGACCCTGATCCGGTGTATCAACCGCCTGGAGGAACATCAGGCGGGCCAGATCATCGTCGACGGGATTGAGTTGTCATCCGACCTCAAGAACGTTGATAAAGTCCGGTCAGAAGTGGGGATGGTGTTCCAGCACTTTAACCTGTTCCCGCATCTGTCGATTTTGGACAACCTGACATTGGCGCCGATTTGGGTGCGTAAAACGCCCAAGAAAGAAGCCGAAGAAGTGGCGATGCATTACCTTGAAAAGGTAAAGATCCCAGAGCAGGCCCTCAAATTCCCCGGCCAGCTTTCGGGTGGTCAGCAACAACGTGTGGCGATTGCACGGTCCTTGTGCATGAAGCCGCGCATCATGTTGTTTGATGAACCCACCTCGGCGCTGGATCCAGAGATGATCAAAGAGGTTCTGGATACCATGATCGAGCTGGCGGAAGAGGGCATGACCATGCTGTGCGTCACGCACGAGATGGGCTTTGCGCAGGCTGTGGCCAACCGTGTCGTGTTCATGGACCAAGGTCAGATTGTGGAACAGAACGAACCCAAAGAGTTCTTCAACAACCCACAGTCCGAGCGTACGCAGCTTTTCCTGAGCCAGATCCTGGGTCACTGATCCATTGGCCAGAGCAACAAGATCAAGGGGGGCTTTGGCCCCCCTTTTTGCTGCGACTACGGTTTAGGAAGGTGTCAGCGACAGATCCGCGACGATCCCGGCGTGATCAGACCCCAGGGTTGGGCGCGTTTCCATCTCCCCGCCGCCGGGGGCCATGGCCATGTCGATGGGCAACGGAAGCCGCCGGAAAGTGAAAGTCGGCCACACCGGCCCCGCCAGTCGTGTTCTGGTCGCCAAGGCGATACGCGTGACGCGCCCGGACCACGGCGCAATATTGAAATCCCCCGCGACGATCACGGCCCCCTCCAGGCGCGCAAATACCGCCATTGCCGCGCGCTCATTTCCAGATGTGTTCTGCGGCCAGGGCCATGGGATATGGGCTGACACCGCCCATACCCGCTGCGCCCCAACGACCAGCCGAGCGGCCGCAACAGCGCGGGTTTCCGAACACAGCTGCGCGCCATCAAACGGAAACCGGGACAGCACGGCGATCCCGTTCCACCGCGAAAACCGGCACAAATGTTGATGCGGAAACCGGTCTTGCAGATGCCTCAGGATCACGCGGTTCCGGTTCGAGATTTCTTGCAGCATGACGACATCAACACCGGCGGCCAGCACATCATCGGCGACCGCCCGCATCTGGGTGTTCGAACCCCATAGGTTTTTGGAGTAGATGCGAATGTCGCCGCCGGGGCGTTGCGGGACAAGTGTGGCCGCCACGCTCAGAACGGCGAGGGCGGCGATCAGCCCATACGCCAGCCGCCAGATACGCGACGCGGCCACAAGGCCAAGAAAACATCCAACGCCTGCAACGGGGCGCAACAGGGCAATACTGTCGGCACTGCGGTGAACCGCGCCCATAAATCCGAACAGCACCAGACCTGCCGACAAGGCGCCTAAGAATACCAGTGCTCTGCGGATCACCTGGCGTCGCCCCGTGTCACAAAACGGCGTGCCTGGGCGTCAGGTCGGTTCACCGCAGTCCGGGCGCCAATCAGGCGATCAGTTCGCTGGGAACGATAAAATCGCGAACGGCACCCAGCCCGTAGGCCGCATCATCCCAACTGTCGATTTCCAGCGTCACGACCAAAGTCGCGCCACTTGGATAGCGCGCGAAATCAGGGGTCATCGGCGGCTGCGCAACGATACGTTCGGCGAACTCGCTGATGCCCGGATTGTGTCCGATCATCATCACGGTGTCGGCCTCAGCATGGCGCAGCACCGCCAGCATCACGTCAGGCCCGGCATGATACAGCGCGGGTTTCAGCGTCAGGATGGGCGAACCGGGCAGTGCCGGCGCCACGCCAGACCACGTCTTCCGCGTGCGCATCGCATCCGAGCACAGCACCTCGCCGGGGATATACCCCCGTGATGCCAGCCATTCACCCAATTCGGCAGCGGCGGCTTTGCCACGGTCGTTCAGGGGGCGATCATGGTCAGGGGTCGTAGGGTCATCCCAGCTGGATTTGGCATGCCGTGTCAGGATCAGGCGCTTTGTCATATATGAAACCGGCTCATGTGATAGGCGGATTGGGCTGACAGTCTTGCATGGCTTTGCGATGCGGGGCAAGCGCGTCTGGCACGGCAACCTTGCGAAAGGCAGTCTTGTCCGTCAGGGCTGTCCAGAAAAGCGTGGCAGGCGGCGACGTTATACCCGTTGTCAGAGAGGGCATTCACCGGGCACGCCGTTTTGCACGGCTGCGCCGCGCAGGATGTGCAGGGGTTTGTTGCAGCGGGCAGGGCGACGTCAAACGGCACCGCCAAGGCACCGCGAAACGAAACCCAAAGCCCGGCATCCGCATGAACCAGCATTCCCACCGGGCTTTGCCACAGTGCGCCGCTGTCTTGTGCCCAACGGATAAAGGGCGGGTAGGGTGGCCCATCCGAGGGGAACAGCGCCTGACCTTGGAACTGCTGCGCAACGGTGGTCAACACGCGTTTGGACCAGCGATCAATTGGATCTGGTGCGCCGTCCGACCATTCAGGCGCATCGGTCATACTGTCCCACCACTCCCGGCCGCCCTTGGGGCCGATCAGCACAAGGGACTGCAAGGGGGGCGCGCAGAATTCGGGGTCGGCGGGATGGGCCGACAGAGCAACCAGATGCAGCGCCTCAAGCGCCGCAAGCAGGTCAGTCTGCGCTGTCACGGGGCTTCACATGCGGCTCCGAGGAGCGAATCATCGATCCAGCGCCGGGTTCGGTGAACAATTCCAGCAAGCAGGCGTTGGACACGCGGCCATCCAGAATAACCACAGCGCGAACCCCATGGGACAAAGCGTCAAGCGCGGTCTCGGTTTTGGGGATCATGCCCCCCTTGATGGTGCCATCGGCGATCATCGCGCGCACCGTTTCTGGCTTCAATTCGGTCAGGACATTTCCGTCGATGTCCTTCACCCCGCTGACATCCGTCAGCAGCAGAAGGCGGTCAGCCTGCAACGCGCCCGCAATGGCCCCCGCAGCCGTGTCACCATTGACGTTGAAGGTCTCATTGTCAGCCATGCCGGTTGCCACAGGCGCCACGACGGGAATGATGCCTGCATTGAACAGGTCCCGCAAAACCTGCACGTTCATCTCGACGGGGCGGCCGACAAATCCCAGTTCGGGGTCGTCAGCCACGCAGACCATCATGTCATCGTCCTTGCCGCTCAGGCCGACCGCGCGCCCACCCTCATCCATGATCGCCTGAACGATGCGTTTGTTGACCAACCCGGTCAGCACCATTTCGACAACTTCAACGGTGGCTTTATCCGTCACGCGCTTGCCACGCACGAATTCTGATTGAATGCCCAACCGCTTGAGCATGTCGTTGATCATCGGCCCGCCGCCATGCACCACCACAGGGTTGATCCCAACCTGACGCATCAGCACGATGTCGCGGGCAAATTCGGCCATGGCGGCATCATCGCCCATGGCATTGCCGCCGAATTTCACAACGACAATCGCGCCGGAAAAACGCTGAAGAAAGGGGAGCGCTTCGGATAGCGTTCGGGCGGTGGCGGTCCAGTCACGGTTCATGGTTTGATATCTCATCTGCGCTTACTGCATGGTCGCGATCAGGGCGCGAAGGGTGGCGATACCGTCGCCCTTTTCGGACGAGGTGACAAGAAGTTCTGGAAACGATGCAGGGTGTCGTTGCAAGGCGGCCCGCACCTGCGCCAGGGTCTTTGCTTGTTGGTCAGGCCCGATCTTGTCGGCCTTTGTCAGCACGACCTGAAAGGTCACTGCGGCCTGATTGAGAAGGTCCATGATATCTTCATCGACCTTCTTCACGCCGTGGCGCATGTCGATCAGAACGAACGCCCGGCGCAGCGTGGCGCGGCCTGACAGATATGACTTGAGCAGCGCTTGCCATTGTTTCACCACGTTCACCGGGGCCTCGGCAAAACCATAGCCAGGAAGGTCAACCAGGTAGAACTGTTCAGCGACATCGAAATAGTTGATTTCCTGCGTCCGCCCGGGCGTATTCGATGTGCGAGCCAGCGACTTGCGTCCGGTCAGGGCGTTGATCAGGCTCGATTTTCCGACATTGGACCGTCCGGCAAAGCAAACCTCCAACCGGTCTGCCGGGGGCAAGCCGGACATCGCAACCACGCCTTTGACAAACGTGATATCACCGGCGAACAGTTTGCGCCCGGCTTCCTGATCTTCTGGTGTTGGTTGCGCGGTCATCGGGAATGGCAGGGTCATGCTCATGTCAAGATCGTCACTTTATCTGAAAGGGCAATGTCGCCGGCTTCAATCACGCGGGCATAGACGCCGAAGTCTGTATGATCCCAGCCCCGCATCAACGCGGCAAGGGTGTCACCCAATTCACGTCCGGTTTCTGGATCAAACGTCGTGGCGACGCAGCGGGTGATGCGCGCCTCAACCTGCAGGTGCGCGGTACCTATCTGGATTTTCTGGCCGATCAGATCGAACTCTTCCCATGGGGCCAACCCGTCCAGCCACAGATTGCCGCGCCACCGGTGGATCGACAAGTCCTGCCCCATCCGTTGGCCCAGAATGCGGTTGGAGGTCAGGCTTAACACACTCAGATACGGCTCAGGCACGTCAGCCAATGCCTGGCCATCCGCGCACGACACAAGCCTGTCAGTGGCCGGGCGGGTTTCAGGCCACAGCGGGCGCACCCAGTCAACAAGTGCGGCTGCATCATCCGGCAATCTGCCGCTGAATGCCGGGCGCTGTGGGTGCGTCAATGTCAGGCTGCCGTCGGCGTCGTTCATCTGGATTTGAACTGCCTGCAAAGATCCCTGCGCCGCGCCGCGCACAAAATGCATCTTCGGTGCCCAGTCCACGATGTCCGTGCGATACCCCGCCGCTTCTGTCGCAATGGCCCAAACCCGGTCCAGCGGAAGCGGGCGGCCCGCGATCAGGGCCGCCCGCTCTATTTCCTGATACCCAAGCGATTTGATCGGGTGCCGGACAATATGCGCCAGGCGCGGCGCGGTCACTTGTCGGCCTTGCCGTTCTTGCGTTTGACCGAGGCCTTGATGTTGCCAAACACGTCAGGCCGGGACCCGTGCGCCGACATGATCAGATACTGCTGGGTAAACGTGATGACGTTGTTCCCGATCCAGTACATCAACAGCCCGGACGCAAATCCGCCCATCACAAACATGAACACCCAGGGCATCCAGTTGAAAATCATTGCCTGCATCGGATCCGGCGGCGCCGGGTTCAGGCGCATCTGGAACCACATTGAGGCACCGAACAGCAGCGGCAGAAGGCCAAGAAAGGCCGTGGCCAACATGGTTCCGGGCAATGGGGCGTCCCAGGGCAAAGCGCCAAACAGGTTGTAAAGCGACGTCGGATCCGGCGAGGACAGGTCGTTGAACACCCAGATCCAGGGCGCGTGACGCAGTTCGATCGTGACGAAAATCACTTTGTAGAGCGAGAAGAAGATCGGGATTTGCAGCAAGATTGGCAGGCACCCGGCGGCAGGGTTCACCTTTTTCTCTCGGTACAGCGCCATCATTTCCTGCTGAAGCTTTTGCCGGTCGTCGCCTGCGCGCTCCTTGATTTTCGCCATTTCGGGCTGAAGCTCTTTCATTCGCGCCATGGAGACATAGGATTTCCATGCCAGCGGCAGCAACAGGGCCTTCAGGAACAGCGTAAGCGTCAGGATCGACCAGCCCATGCTGCCGGGCACATGCAGGCCCTGATAGACACCATGGATGAAATTCAGCACCTGAAAGATCGGACGGGTCAGGAAAAAGAACCACCCCCAATCGATGGCGTCTGTCAGGCGTTCGATCCCGGCGTCTTCGTAGCGGCTCAGGGTTTCGAATTCCTTGGAACCGGTAAACAGCATAGATTGCACCGATGCCGAATCGCCAGGCTGAACCGTGACGGTCTGTTGGCGCATGCTCGCCTGGTAGATGTCAGCGCCGGGTACGTATTGCGCCACGCCTGTGAAGCTTTGGCCCGGAACGCCGATCAACGACGCCATGAAATATTTGCTGGTGAAGCCGATCCATCCGTTTGCGCTGGCGGCTTCCTGACGGGCTGGCGTGCGCTCAAGGTCGCTGACCTCATAGCCTTCCATGTCGCTGTAGCTGTCTTCGATCAGGCTGCCATCGGTCATCTGGACCAGCCCCTCATGCGAGATGAAGAAGCGCTGCAGATCCGTCGGCACGCCGTGCTGGGCCAAGATCCCGTATGGATCCAGTGAGACCGGTGCATCGGTGGTGTTTTCCACACTTTGATCGACGGTAAAGACAAAATCAACGTCGACGCTGATGACCCTGGTGAAAATCAGGCCAGCGCCATTGTCCCAGCGCAGAGTGATCGGCGTCTCAGGGGTCAGATCGTTGCGACCAACCTGTTCCCAGACCGTGGTGGTGCCGGGCACCATCTCGTAATCCAGCGCGCCGCGTGGGCTCCAGCCGAACAAGGCATAAAACGGGTGGCGCTCGCCGCCGACGGGGCTGAGCAGATGGACGAGGTCCGAGCCTTCTTGAACGGTTTCACGGTATCCGCGCAGTTGCAGATCGTCAAACCGGCCACCGGTCAGCGCAATGGTGCCGGTCATACGAGGGGTGTCGATGGCAATGCGCGCGGTTTCGGCCAACGGTTGCGCTGTCGTGTCAGCCAAGGGTGTGCTGGCGGTCTCTGCGGCCGTAGGCGGCAACAGTTCGGCCTGCGCAACGCTATCAGCGGGCAGGGGCTCAGCAGGCGGGAACAGGGCAAACCACCCCATGATGACCGCAAGGCTGAGGGCAAAGGCTAGGATCAGGTTCTTTGTTTGATCGTCCATCGGGTCTTTCCGGGCGCGATTTCAATGCTGCGCCGGTTCAACAAGCCCAGCCCCCAAAGGTCAAGCGGATTCCCCGGTCGGTGGGCCCATTGGTGCCTGTTTTCCTCCCACAATCGGATTTGACAGCGTTCACGGTGGGGCAGTCGTTCTTTGGTTATCCGAGAAGCCCCTCAGGCGCAAAGCCATGGCGGCGTGCTGGAAGCATGCAACTAAAGCCGTGGCCATGGGGGTGGCGCGCTGAGCTGGAGGCTCGGTGCACGGTAATTTCGGGGCGTTAAGGATCTTAGGGGGATGTGTTCGCAACGCGCCTGCCTTTGCTGGGGTACACCTGTCACAGGCCGTTTGACGTGGTCTCAGTCAAATGCCCTTGGCACTGGCCGCGCGTCCTTGCGACCGGGCCAGGGGGCTTATTATGGCGCTTATATTCTACGCTCTGAGCGGCCTAACGCCCGGATCCCACGGCGACGCGTGGTGGGGTCAGGTCTTCGCACCACGGCTCGCCGGCGTTCAATGCCTTGTCGTGGGCGTCCAGCCAACCCTTCAGGTCCTCTCGTGGCATGGGCCGGGCGATGGCAAAACCCTGCAGATGATCACACCCCATTTGAGCCAGCCGTACCTGTTCCTCGGCGCATTCAACGCCTTCGGCCAATGTCATCAGGTCCAGTTGTTCTGCCATTGACAAGATCGCCGCCACCATCTGCTCTTGCTCAGGGTCGCGGTGCAGGTTGGTGATAAAGGACCTGTCGATCTTGATACGACCTACGGCAAACCGGCGGATATTGGCGATCGAAGCATGGCCGGTGCCAAAATCATCCAAGTCGATGCCACACCCCAGCCCTGCCAGCCGCGCGATATTGCGCACTGCGACGTCGTCATCCCCGTTGGCGACAACAGACTCCAGAATTTCAATTGTCAGGCGGTCCGGAGACAGGTCATGCCGGTCAAGTTCCCAGGCGATTTCATCGGTCAAACCGGGCTTGCGCAGGTCTTGGGCGGATAGGTTGATGGACACGCACGGCACGGCTTGATTGCCCTTGGACACCTCTGCCAAAGCCGCCAAAGCGTCGCGCAGCATGCATTGCGCCAATTTTGGCAACAGCCCGGCGGCTTCAATTTGCGGCAAAAACTCGGCAGGTGGTATCAATCCACGTGTCGGATGGCGCCAGCGGGCGAGGGCTTCCATCCCGCAGACCTTGCCGGAATCCGTGCGAACCTGCGGCTGAAAAAACGCGACGAATTCACCTGTTTCCAACGCAGAGCGCAATTCATCCAGCCGATCCCCGGTGATCGACGTGGGAAAATCGGAAACGCTGTAACTGCTCATGCCCGCGGGACCGTCAAGGCGCGCGCGGCGGGCGGCCTGTTCGGCGGCATCCAGCATCGACAACCCATTCAGCGAAGCGGCGCGCCGGCTAAGGCAAAAGCCGATTGACACGGTGGGCCATATCGACACCCCATCAAAGTGAAACGGGTGGGCCAGCCGTGTTTGAATGCGCTGCGAAACGGCCAGAACGCTTCCCAGGTCGATGCCGCGTTGTGGAAACAGCGCCACGCCAAAACCTGAAGCGGGCAGCCGGCAGAATCCGTCCTGCTCCCGCAGGGCGCGGGCCAGGCGTTGACCCAATTCTGTCAAAAGCGCCTGTGTTAACCGCTCACCATGATGATGTGTCAGCCGGTCGGCATCATCCAGGAAGAGGGCCAGAGCCGCCGAATGCGTGCCCGGCGGCAGGGCCGAAAATGAGGCATCGAGCGATTCACGGTCTTGCACGCTGGCGCATCCAGCCATTGAGCCAGACCCGCGCAGCGGAAAAACGCCATCGGTTGCCCAAAACAACAAGGCCATCTGCGTGATCAAAGCGAACAGGAGGACCCACACGGGCAATGCCCCCGACACCGCCATCAGCGTCAGCAACGGAACCCCCAAAACGGCCAGACGTCGCCGTTGCCCGGCCAGCAGCGCAGTCCAGCGTTGTGATCGCGTAAATTCCTGCATGCTCTACCTTCCCGTCACGCCTTCGGTGTCGGGTTAGATTTCGCCAAGCACATCACGGAAGGTTTAACGCAGCACAGGAATTTCGCTAGAATTGTCTGCATCCAATCGGTCAGACGTGCCCGTTGTCGCCATAAGCCCTGCAAAATCAAAGAGGTTAGGGTCTGCCAGGTGCGATGGCCGCACGTTCATCAATGCCTTGAACATAATGTTGCGGCGCCCCGGGCTGCGGTGTTCCCAGTCATCCAGAATCGCTTTCACCTGCTGGCGTTGCAAACCGTCCTGGCTGCCGCACAAGTCACACGGGATAATCGGATAGCGCATGTCGCGGGCGAATTTCTCGCAATCGCCCTCGGCCACCAGCGCAAGCGGGCGCAGCACCGTCAGGTCGCCATCTTCATTGACCAACTTGGGTGGCATGGCGGCCAGACGGCCACCGTGAAACAGGTTCATGAAGAAGGTTTCCAGAATGTCGTCGCGATGATGGCCCAGCACGACGGCGGTGCACCCTTCGTCACGTGCGATGCGGTAAAGGTTCCCCCGCCGCAACCGTGAACACAGCGCGCAGTAGGTCCTGCCTTGGGGCACCTTGTCCATGACAATCGAATACGTGTCCTTGTATTCGATCCGATGCGGCACGCCCATTTTCTTCAAAAACTCTGGCAGCACGGTGGCGGGGAAGCCAGGTTGCCCCTGATCCAGATTGCAGGCCAGCAAGTCCACCGGCAACAACCCACGCCATTTCAGTTCGTGCAGGACGGCCAGCAAGGTGTAACTGTCCTTGCCACCGGACAGGCAAACCAGCCACCGCGCGCCTGGCTGGACCATGCCAAAAGTGTCCAGCGCCGCGCGCACCTGCTGCACCAGCCGCTTGCGCAGCTTGCGAAATTCGGTGGTTTTCGGGGCACCGTAGAACAGCGGATGAATGTCGTCGGCGTCATCGAGCATGGGCGCGGCCCTCCTGCCCGGTGGCATAGGGCGAAGGCGGGGGCGCGGTCAACGGTCGGGGGTGATTTTGGTGCTGTTTTGGGCGTCATGATCCGGGTCAGCCCCAGGGACGGGGTCATACCCTTGGCCACCCAACGGGTGACATCGCGAAATGCGGCGCACAGCCAACATCCCACCTTTGATCGCCCCATGACGTTCAAGGGCCTCCAGCGTGTAAACCGAGCACGTTGGCTGATACCGGCACCCATTGCCCAACCACGGGCTGAGCACCAGCCGGTAGGCCCGCACGGGCAGGGACACCAGCCAGGCGGCTGTCTGGCCGGGGCGCGGACGCAGTGGGGGCGGGGGTGACGGCACAGGGGCGCTCATGGGTCTGGGGTCGCTTGAATGTGGGGAACGGTGCCGCCGGGATCAAGAGGTGGCACTGGTTTAGGGCGCAGATGCCGGCGCGCGGTTCAGGAATGAACCTTGCGCAACGCGTGCTCCAGATCGGCACGCAATGCGGGGAAATCCCGGCTGATCGTCACGCCGGGCTTTCCAACCAGAACATAATCCCAGCCAACATGCCCCAGCGGTTTCAATACCTCATGCGCGATTGCCCGCAGCCGGCGCTTTGCTCGGTTGCGGATGACGGCGTTGCCAACTTTCTTGGAGCAGGTGTATCCAACCCGCACCCCAGCCGCGTCTTCGGTGTCGCGGCGTTGGCGGGCTTGCAACAAGAAACCCGCCGTTGGAACGCGGCGGGCCTTCGCGGCGGCCAGAAAGTCCGACCGCTTTTTCAGAACAGGCAGGCTTTTCCCGCGTGCCGGGCATGACAAATCCGCCGATTCCGCCCGGTTTCCAGCATCTTGGCTGGGCGGGTGGGAGTCCGGCGGTGTCATTGCAGGATCCTGCAATGGCCTGATCTTAGGCCGACAGTTTCTTGCGGCCCTGAGCGCGGCGTGCGTTCAGAATTTTGCGGCCAGCCTTGGTCGCCATACGCGAGCGGAAACCGTGGCGCTTCTTGCGAACCAGATTCGATGGTTGAAAAGTGCGTTTCATCGCTCAATTCCCTTTAACAATGGCCCAAATCCACGGGAAGGAGATTCGAAGGCCGACATTCCTGAAGGCCGGGCAATAGCCAAGGACCGAACCCAAGTCAATTGACCCCGCCCCCTTTGGGCGAAAAAAGAATGCCGCGCGTCAAATCGAGTGGTGCCCTTGCTTGACATGTCCGACGCGGGGCATGCTGATGGGGCGCATGGCGTCCCTGATCCGTACACCGCCCTTCCGGCTTTTGCTATCCGCGGCGGCGATGTCGAATTTGGCCGACGGTATTGCCGCACTGGCGCTGCCTTGGATCGCGTCGCTGATCACGCGCGATGCCACTTTGATCGCACTCGTGGCCTTTTCCTCTCGGTTGCCGTGGTTTCTGTTCGCCATTCCAGCGGGCGTGATGACCGACCGCGCCGACCGGCGATTGCTGATGGTGCGCGCCGATCTGGTGCGGTTGGCGCTGTCGCTGGGCGTCTTGTGGATGGCCGCCACCTTGACGCAGGACGTTGCAGCCACGCCGGTGATTGCCACGCTGTCGTTGCTGGCATTCGGTCTGGGGTGCGCCGAGGTGCTACGCGACAACGCGGCGCAGACGGTGTTGCCGTCGATCATCGGCAAAGACGATCTGGAACGCGCCAACGGCCAATTGTGGACGGTCGAGCAAATCATGGGCGCGTTCGTTGGCCCACCGTTGGCGGGGATGTTGATTGTCTGGTCTGCACCTGCGCCGTTTGCCCTGAACGCGCTGGGCTTTGCGATGGCGGCGGTTCTGATCTGGCGCTTGCGCATTCCGCCGCGTGCCCCGGTCCAGCGCCGCCCGGTGCTGACCGAAATGCGGGACGGTTGGGAATGGATGCGCGCGCATCCGTCCATTTTGCGGCTGGCGGTCATGCTGGGGTTTTTGAATGCCGTTGTGATGATGGCACTGACCATACTGGTGTTGTTCTCGCAGGACGTGTTGAGCCTGGGTGCAGCGGGGTATGGGATGCTGATGACAGCCAGCGCGGCCGGCGGGGTTGCGGGTGGGATATTCGGGCCAGGACTGGTGGCACGGTTGGGCGCGCGCGGCGCGGTTCGGCTGGCGTTGCTGCTCTTTCCCGTGCCGTTTGTTGCGATTGCCCTGACCAGCAGCGTCTGGGTGGTCGCCGCCGCGTTGTTTACAGAAATGTTCGCGGGCCTGATCTGGAACATTGTGACCGTCTCGTATCGTCAGCGGCGCATTCCCGATCATCTGCTTGGGCGCGTCAACAGCCTGTATCGCTTCTTTGGCTGGGGCATGATGCCGATTGGCGCATTGGCTGGCGGCTGGATCGTGGCCCTGGCAGAACCACACCTGGGCCGCGTGCTGGCGCTGCGGGTGCCATATGCCGTGGCTGCTATCGACTGCGCGGCCCTGGCGGTCTATGGCTGGCTGCGTCTGCGGCTGCCGCGATGACCTGCTCTGGCCGTGCCCACGTTCCCGTGAGCGGTATGAAACATGGAAATGTTTGCAGTTCGAGGCCTGTATAGGCGGTTAATCCGATCAAGCCGGGAGCATTTCGTGCCACAAAGCCAATCAACCCTGCGCCGCTGGGCGCCTCTTGTGATCATCGTGCTGGGGGCGTTCGCCGGGGCGGTGTTCCTGCGCGATTACCTGAGCTTCGAGGCGCTGCGCGACAATCGTGAGGCCTTGCTGGCCTTTCGCGACGCGAACCCGGTCCTGACCCCGGCGTTGTTCATGGCCGCATATGTCGTGATCGTCGCGTTCTCGCTTCCTGGTGCCACGGTGGCCACGCTGACCGGCGGCTTCCTGTTCGGTTTGTTCCCCGGTGTCATGTATAATGTATTGAGCGCGACCATCGGCGCAGTGGTGATCTTTTCGGCCGTGCGGCTGGGGCTGGGTGACGGGCTGAAGGCCCGGATTGATGCCTCCGATGGGGCAGTCCGCAGGCTGACCGACGGCATCCGCGCCAACGAGGTGCCGGTGCTGCTGACCATGCGGCTGGTCCCGGCGGTGCCATTCTTCGTCGCAAACCTGATCCCGGCCTTTCTGGGTGTCGGCACCTGGCGGTTTGCCTGGACCACGCTGGTGGGCATCATTCCCGGTGGGCTGGTCTACACGTGGGTCGGGTTGGGCCTGGGTGAGGTGTTTGCGCGCGGCGAAGCCCCAGATCTCAGTATCATCTTTGAACCCTATATCCTTGGCCCGATTCTGGGCCTCGCGGCGCTGTCGGTGCTGCCGATCATCCTGAAATCTTTGCGGAAAGCCTGAGCCATGGACATCATCAAGACAGATATTTGCGTCATCGGCGGCGGCTCTGGCGGGTTGTCGGTGGCGGCGGGCGCGGTGCAGATGGGCGCGCGCGTGGTGCTGATCGAAGGGCACAAGATGGGCGGCGATTGCCTGAACTATGGCTGCGTGCCCTCCAAAGCGCTGTTGGCCGCCGGTAGGGCCGCCGCCGCACACCGCAAAGGCAACGCCTTCGGCGTGACGCCTGATGAGCCGGTGCTGGATTTCGCTGCGGCCAAGGACCACGTGGCCCGTGTGATCGCCGCTATCGAACCCCACGATTCGCAAGAACGGTTCGAAGGGCTGGGCGTGCAGGTGATCCGCGATTATGCGCGCTTCACCGGGCCCAATCAGGTGGAGGCCGGTGGCAAGACCATCCGCGCCCGCCGCTTTGTTGTCGCCACTGGATCGTCACCCTTCGTGCCGCCTATCCCTGGGCTGGACAGCGTGCCCTATCTGACCAACGAAACCCTCTTTGACCAACGCGATGCCCCCGGGCATTTGCTGATCATCGGCGCCGGGCCTATTGGGCTGGAAATGGCGCAAGCGCATCGCCGTCTGGGTTGTAACGTAACGGTCATCGAGGGCGCCAAGGCGCTGGGCCACGATGATCCCGAGGCTGCGGCACTGGTCATCAACGTGCTGCGGGCCGAGGGCGTGAACATCGTCGAAGGCGCGCTGGTCGAATCGGTCAGCGGCCGTGCCGGGGCCATCGAAGTGCAAGTCGCAGGCGGCACCGTATTTCACGGCACCCATCTTTTGGTTGCCGTCGGGCGCAAACCCAACATCGATCGCTTGAACCTGGATGCCGCAGGGATCACCCATGGCCGGGGCGGGATAGAGGTAAACGACAGTTTGCGCAGCTCGAACAAGAAGGTCTATGCGATTGGCGACATCGCAGGCCGGGGCCAGTTTACCCATGTTGCGGGGTATCAGGCGGGTGTGATCATCCGCTCCATGCTGTTTGCCTTGCCGTCGAAATCCCGCCGTGACCATATCCCGCATGTCACCTATACCGCGCCTGAATTGGCGCAGGTCGGCTTGAACGAGGCCGCCGCGCGCGCCGCCCATGGCGACGCTATCCAAGTGATCAAACTGGGCTTCGAGGCCTCTGATCGTGCGCTGGCGGAAGGCCTGACAGAGGGCATGATCAAGGTCATTGTGCACAAAGGCAGACCGATCGGCGCCACCATCGTCGGCCCCGGTGCGGGCGAAATGATTGGCATTTGGGCGCTTGCTTTGGCCAACCGGCTGAAAATGGGGGCAATTGCAGGCATGGTTTTACCGTATCCGACGATGGGAGAGCTTTCCAAACGCGTCGCGGGTGCCTATTTTTCCCCTAAACTGTTTGAGAATCCTTTTGTTAAGCGGGTGGTTGGATTGGTGCAGCGATTTGTGCCCTGACCCCCATTGTCAGGTAGGCCATGTTTTTTCGGACGCTTTCGGGTCGATTTTTACTGCTGACCATGGTCTTCGTCCTGTTGGCCGAGGTCATGATCTTTGTGCCGTCGATTGCCCGGTTCCGTGAAGACTACTTGCTGTCACGCCTGGAGCGGGCGCAGATTGCATCCCTGGCGCTGCTGGCCTCAGACGGGGTGATCAACGACAAGCTGGCGGAAGAGCTGTTGCTGACCGCAGGGGTTCACAACGTGGTTCTGCGCCGGGATGAGCGGCGCGAACTGGTGTTGTCGTCGCCCATTCCCGGCCCATTGACGGGCACCTATGATCTGCGCGATCCCTCGCTGTTCGCGCAGATGCGCGACGGCCTACAGGCGATGTTTTCCGAGGATGGAACGGTGATCCGGGTGATCGGTGACCCGGTGCAGGAAGCCGGGCTCTTGCTGGAAGTGACCATGAGCACGGCGCCATTGCGGGACTCGTTGTGGACGTATGCAGGGCGCATCTTGTGGCTGTCGTTCGTCATTTCGCTGGCCACGGCGGCCTTGCTGTTCTTGTCGGTGCAGCGGCTGATCGTCATGCCTATCAGGCGCGTCGTCGCATCGATGGCGGCCTATGCCAAGGCCCCAGAGGACGCGCACAGCATCATCGCCCCGACCGCCCGAGTCACCGAGTTGCGCGAAGCCGAAGAAGCCCTGCAACACCTGCAGGAAGACGTCACGCAAGCCCTGCGGCAAAAGGAGCGGTTGGCGCAACTGGGCGGCGCCGTGGCGCGCATCAGCCATGACCTGCGCAACATCCTGTCCACCGCGACGCTGGTGACCGACCGCATCGAATCGTCCAGCGATCCGGCAGTGACCCGCGCGGTGCCAAAGCTGCTGAATTCGCTGAACCGGGCGGTGAACCTGTGCGAAAGCACGCTGGCCTTCGGCAAGGCCGAAGAACCCCCGCCGCGCCTGACCAAATTCGCCCTGCGTCCGATGGTCGACGAGATCATCGAAACCGAACAGGAAACCGAGACCAGCGCACCCGGTTTGGTCGAATTCCTGATCGATGTTCCGGCAACCATGATGCTGCGCGCCGATCCTGAACAGATGTTCCGCGTGCTGTCCAACCTGACCCGAAACGCGCGCCAGGCGTTGGTGGCCACGGGCCAGCCCGGCAGCATCGAAATCAGCGCGTATGAGGAAGACAATGACAGCGTGATCCGCGTCATCGACACCGGACCCGGTCTGCCGCAACGCGCGCGTGACAACCTTTTTGCTGCATTTCAGGGGGGCGCGCGAAAAGGCGGCATCGGGCTTGGCCTGGTTATTTCGGCCGAACTGGTGCGTGGTCATGGCGGCCGATTGGAGTTGGTGCGCACAGGCGAGGAGGGGACAGAGTTCCGCATCTGGTTGCCACATGGCGACTGAAACGCACGTCCGGAAACCTTGAACAAAAGTCACGGAAAAAACCGTTTCCCCCTCTTGCATAACCCAGCCCGTGGCGATAGATCACGCCACACAGTGCACCCGTAGCTCAGCTGGATAGAGCACCAGACTACGAATCTGGGGGTCGGGCGTTCGAATCGCTCCGGGTGCACCATTTTCCATTTTCTTGAATGACAGACGCGCAATTGCGCCGGCGGTTTTTGCTGTGTGCTGGTGCGTTGCACGGCCAGGGGTCAGCGTGTTCCAAACGCACCGCGGGATGCAATTGCCTTGGCTGACCTAGGGCCCGGTCAACTTCGATCGACAGTCAAATGAACGCCGGGTTATCGCTGTGGTTGAAGGCCCTTGCTTGCGAGCAATACAGCCGCGGCAATCATAAGGCCGCCGCATATCTTGTTGATGACGCCGAAGGACAACGTCATTAGCGCCTTGACAGCTCGTCCCCCCAACCAGCCCCACAACAGCAAGATTGCACAGTCCACGACAAGGTAAGTTACACCAAGGATGAACAACTGGGGCAGAACCGGCGCCGCCGTGTCGATGAATTGCGGAAACAGCGCGCCAAAGAAGACAACGGCAAAAGGGTTGGCCATTGATGTTACAAAACCTTGTCGAAACAACCGCATAGACAGCCCAGATGCACTCGCGGCTGCGCCACTTGCGTGATCGTTCGACAGGATCAGTTGAAGGCCGACCCACACCAGGTAGGCCACCCCAAGCCACTTGAGCCAGAGGAATGCACTTGCCGAGGTTGCAATGATCGCGGCAAGGCCAAAGGCTGCCCCGGTCATTTGCAGGATGTTCGCGGTCAAATCACCGGCGATGGTAAAGGCGCTTCGCCGCACCCCATATCGGACACTGTTCGAAACAATGAGCAACTGGCTGGTGTCAGGCGGCGTTGCAAAGAACACGGCGACCGCCGCCAGATAAATCAAATACGTTTCCAGAGTCATCGTCACGCCTTTCCGACTGCGGAGCCCAGAGCATGAGATTACGCATCCCTGTGGTCAAGCGAATGTGCCAGCCCCCAATGGATGGGGCGCAGGTTACCGGTTCCGGCTTCGAGTCAGGGCCATCGCAGCCCTCAGCCTGGGGCACCGGGCCCGCGGTCAGCGGGTGTTTCCAGCAGCCACGGTTCTTGGGAAAAGCGCTGCAACAGATCCAACGACCGCGCGGCGTAATACCCGTCGGCCACCCGCTCATCAAAGGCAAATCGCAAGATCACACCGCGCCGCACCTCAAGCCCCCCCTCGGGTGTCTCAAAGTGCATCGGCGCGACCTTGCCGATGGCGGTGAAGATCGACAGCGTGCCGTGTTCGTACATGTGGTGCCAGGCCGCATCGATGCCGATCGACCCCAGGTTGGTGATCAACATCGACGCGTAAAGCGGATCGTTGCGGATCAGGCTGGCGGGCAGCAGGTTGTGGTGGTCGGCCCATTTTTGCACCCAGACCAGGAAATCGATCACGAAACGCGGCAGGCGTGTGACCAGATCGACTTCTTTCTCGGACGCGGTTTTCTCAACCCCTCGACCGCCAACAGTGGCCTGTTCGATCAGGTTGCGTGTGGCGGCCAGCCCGTCGGTCGCGTCCACCGTCTGTTTGACCACGGTCAGCTTGCTGTCGTCATGCTTGGTCTTGATCACCGAAACTGACAGATCGACGGTCTTGCGCTGCCACACCCGGCGGCCAGCGATGAAGCGGTTCACGCGCGGACGGTCATGCAGCATACGGGCCGAGGCCGTCAGTAAAACGTGGAACAACGTCAGGCGCGGGCGGTCGGGATCAGCATTCCAGCGGTCAATATAGTCCAGCGTCTGCGTCAGGTCGAAACGCTGCTCGAAATACACGACGGCGTCGGCGCGACGGGGCATGATGAACGGCATGATCCGGCGCAGGCGCGGCAGTTCGGTAACCCGTGTGCCATCGGGCCTGTCACGGTGAACCATGGCTCTCTCTCCCTAAGCATGTATCCGGGCTAACATTCTGATGCCGTTGCGGCAACCTTGCCTTGCCGAGGCCCAAGGGCGTGCTAAGTTCGCCGCTATGAAAACGCGCCAAATTGAACACCGCCGCCCCGGTCTGCAATGGTTCTTTGGCCGCTTGCTGGCGCGCCCCTTGATCCCGGCACTGGTATTGGTGCTGATGACCGCTGTGTCACTGTGGCAGGCGTCCAATCTGCGCGTGGCGGTTGATCTGTCAGGGTTGATCGGCGAACAAACCCAGGGCGCCCGCGCGATCCGCGCGTATTCCGAGCGGTTTGAGCCGTTGCGTGCCGAAGAGGTCCTGCTGGTCAGCGCCCCCAGCTTTGGCAACCCCCAAACGCTGCGCGCGTTTGAAGACCTGGTGTTGGAACTGCAATTCGTCGATGGCGTCGAAAGTGTGATCAGTATTGCTGGCCTGCCGGCGCCGGGGCGGTCTGGGGCGTGGTTGTCGGGGCCTGAGCTGTCCGAACTGCCCCCCGCCGAACGCCTTCACCGGATGCGCGATGAAAACCCACTGGCCGCGCAATTGATGTCCGAGGATCTGTCGCGCGCAGTGGTCGTGGTGAACCCGCAGCGAGACCGGGGTGGATCGGCATTCGGGGCTGACCTGCAAGACGCCGCCGCGTTGATCGACGGGTTGCAGGTTGACAACGTGGGCCTTGCTGAAGTGCAGCGCGCCGTGTCGGCTGAATTGATCCACGATCTGGAGGTGCTGACACCTGCGTCCTTTGGCGTCTGTTTGGTCCTGACGTTGATCCTGTTTCGCAGCATTCGGGCCGTGGTGGCCGTGGCCCTGCCGCCGATTGTCGGTCTGATCTGGTTCATGGGGTGGATGGGGGCCACCGGCACAGCCATCGACCCGGTCATGGGGGCGCTGCCGGTCTTGCTGATCGTGCTGGCGTTTTCAGACAGTATCCATGTGTATCACGCCGCAATCCATTTGTCTGAAGGTGGGGATGACCCCAAGAAGGTGGTTGCGCACGCCATGGCAGAGACCGCGCCGGCCGCTGCGCTGACCTCACTGACCACGATCATTGCGTTTGCGTCCCTGTCGCTGCCCAATTCACCGTCGCTGAACACGATGTCGCTGGCCGGGGTCGCGGGTATGACGTTGAGCCTGTTTGCCGTCTTGCTGCTGACTCCGATCCTGATGTGGGCGCTGGGCATCCCCAAACCCGGCAGCCGCGCGCCGCGCATGTTTGCGGCCGTGGTCCCGCCGGCGCGGGCGCTGGCCCGGCGTGGGCGGATGGTTGCGGTTTTGACGGCGTTGCTGTTGGCAGGGTTGCTGGCCATCCAGTCGCAATCACAGATCGGGTTTCGCTATGCTGATTACCTGCCGCGCGGCGCGGATGTCAGCAACGCCTTGGCGGACATGGAGGCCGCCGGGCTGGGATCGGACCGCATGCTGGTGATCGTCGAAGCCGACCCTGCCGCACCGCTGGACCGTGTGCGCCGCACCGTCGCCGCGATCTGGGGGGCGGGCCGCACCGGCTGGGTGCAGGGGGACGCTGGTGCGGATATGCTGGCGCGCGTGGCGTCGCGTGATGGCAGTGCCCATGCGTTGCCCGTGCAAATGCCAATCGCCGCCGCCGATGTGCGCGCCGACGAAGCCTTGCACGCGCTTGAGGCCGATCTGGACGCCGCTGGCCTGTCACCCTTTACCGCGATCATCGGGCCCGGCCACGCGCTGCTGACCGAGGGGCCAAAGCTGGTCCAGAATTTGCGGCTGGGGCTTTACGGCACCATTGCGGTGATCACATTGCTGGTGGCCGTGGTGTACCGGTCATGGCGGCTGGGGGCGGTGTCGCTTGTGGTCAACCTGATCCCGATCCTGGGGGTCGAAGCCTGGCTGGTTGTGATTGGGCGGGAACTGACAATCATGAACGTCATTGCCCTGACCATCGCCTTCGGCATCGCCGTGGATGACACGCTGCATTTTCTGAACCGATTGCGGTTGGCGCCACCGGGCAACATTCAATCCCGCGTGACGTCGGCGCTGGTTGAGGCCGGGCCGCCGATCACGGCGACCACGGTGATCTTGTGCTCGGGGCTGGTGGTCACGCTGACTTCGGCCTTGCCGGGGCTGGCGGTCTATGGTGGGTTGATGGGGCTGGCCGTGTTGCTGGCCTTGTTGACCGATTTGTTCCTGTTGCCTGGATTGATCCGCTGGAGCCTGAAATGATCAAGACCCTGACCCTGCTGGCGCTGTTGTTGCCAACACAAGTGCCCGCGCAAACCATCGATCAAATGCTGGGCAGTTGGACCGGAGAGGGCCTCGCCGTCCCGCGAGGAGAGGCGGGTGTGCGGTTCTCATGCCGGGTGCGGCTGAACCCCGAAGGGGCCAGCACGGCGTTGTTCACAGGGCGCTGCGCCACCACACAGGGGCAGCAATCCTTTGCCTACCTGGTAATAGAGCGCGCAGACGGGACGGTGTCGGCGCAAAACCGATCTGAGCCGCCCGATAGCCTGCCCGCGCGATTGGCTGGATCCGCAAGTGAAGGCCAGGTCCGGTTCGAGGATGGCGCCAGCAGCATGTTTGAATTGCGCCTGGTCGGCGGGCAATTGCGGTTTCGCATTCAGGGCGACAGCGGCGGACAACCCACGCGCGGCGAAGCCTTCCTGGATCGGCGTTGACGGCGCCATGGGCGGCCCCATGGATGGGCCCTTTGCCCGCCCGGCCTCTTTCCATTCCAGGCCTCAGCGCCTATAGCCGTGCGCAGTCAGCGGGACGAACCCGCCGTTGCGAGGCATCATGAACATCATCACCACGACCCAAGCGCTGGCCGACCTGTGCAAAGAGGCAGCGTCTGAACCCTTTGTGACCCTGGATACGGAATTCCTGAGGGAACGGACCTATTACGCCAAGCTGTGTCTGGTGCAGATGGCGCTGCCCGGAACGGGGCCAGAGCGCGCCTATATCATCGACCCGCTGGCCGACGGCCTGTCGCTGGACCCGTTGTTGGAACTGATGCGCAACGAAGCTGTCGTGAAGGTGTTTCATGCCGCGCGGCAGGACCTGGAGATCTTCTTTATCGACGGCGGCGTGATCCCAAAGCCGCTGTTCGACACGCAGATCGCGGCCATGGTCTGCGGTTTTGGCGAGCAAGTGGGCTACGAAACTCTGGTGCGCAAGATCCTGCAGGCGCCGCTGGATAAGGGGTCACGGTTTACAGATTGGTCACAACGCCCGTTGTCCGACGCCCAGTTGAAGTATGCGCTGGATGACGTGACGCATCTGCGCCAGGTCTATGAATTCCTGTCCGAAAAGATCGAAGCCAGCGGCCGGGCCAGTTGGGTTGCCGAGGAAATCGCAACCCTGATGAAACCCGACACCTATGTCACCTTGCCAGAAGACGCGTGGCGGCGCATTCGGACACGGGGACATTCCGGCAAAATGCTGGCCATCGTGCGTGAATTGGCCCGGTTTCGCGAGAACCATGCACAGACCCGCAACATCCCGCGCTCGCGCGTTTACAAGGATGACGCGCTTTTGGAGTTGTCCTCGACCAAGCCCGCCAACATGGAGGCGCTGGGGCGGTCCCGCCTGTTGCTGCGTGAGGCGCGTCGTGGGGATATCGCCGAAGGGATTTTGAACGCCGTCAAGACCGCGCTGGAAATGCCGTCGTCGGATTGGCCGCGCGTGGACAAGGATGACGAGCAACTGCAGGTCAACCCGGCGCTGGCCGATCTGCTCCGCGTTCTGATCAAGGCCAAGGCCGATCAGTCAGGCGTGGCGCAACGGCTGATCGCCCCGACCAGCGAGTTGGACGCCATCGCCGCTGGCAAGCGTGACGTGCCCTGCCTGAAAGGCTGGCGCAATGAGCTGTTCGGCAAAGACGCGGTGCGATTGTGCAACGGCGAACTGGCACTGACCGCCAAGGGCCAGCAGGTCAAACTGATCGAGATCGCCTGACACGCAACGTCGGTTGCGACGTCAGCGTCGCGCCCGGCGGCTGTTGTCGGCCCCTGTCACCACGAGAGACGACGTGACGTCCAGTTGCGCCTGTGTCAGGGCATAGACCGCAGTGATGGTGCGCGCGGCTTCGGATGTGCCGGCCGTGGGCTCTTGTGGGGCGGCGGCCAGGAACCGGAACGTCAGAACACCATCAACCGGACGGCCGAAGTTCTCGGGCACCAATTCCGGGTCCCACCAGCCGGCGCTGGGCGTCACGCCCACAGCCCGGACAATGGCCCCGGACGAGGTGCTTTCGATGGTCAGGCCGCTGATATGCCCAACCAAGGCACGGTTGTCGACGACATCCGAGGTTGGCCCCAAGGTCGGCGCCTCGACCCGCGATTCACCAAACCAGTTGCGCGGATTCATGCGCGAGTCGCGGATCGAACCACAGGCCGACACCGTCACGGCAACCACCAGCAAAGACACAACTGCGCGTTTCATGGGATGTTCCCTTCGTGTTCAACACCGTCCTTTGCGTAACGCAAAGCCCCAGCCAAGAAAAGCCCGACGCCGATGGGCGTCAATGCCATTTGCGTGTCTTTGCGGGGCTGGACCTTCAGCACGCGCGGGCCTAGGTCTGGTGCCAGCAGCATACGGCAGCCAACCCCGGGGGAGCCATGGCGCAGGACGAATTTGACGAGATCGCCGAGACGTTCGAGTTTCTGGACGACTGGGAGGAACGCTATCGCCACGTGATCGAACTGGGCCGAGAAATGCCGCCGCTGAACGACGCACTGAAAGTCCCCGCCAACAAGGTGAACGGATGCGCCAGCCAGGTCTGGCTGTTTCCGCGCATCACCGGGCAGGGTGCGCAGGCGATATTCGACTTTGTCGGCGAATCGGATGCAATGATCGTGCGCGGCTTGATTGCTGTGCTGCACGCGCTCTATTCGGGGCGTCCCGTCGCGGAAATTCCGGGGATCGACGCCGCCGCTGAACTGGCGCGGCTGGGGCTGGACGAACATCTGTCGTCGCAACGCTCCAACGGGGTGCGGGCGATGGTGGAACGTATCCGGCTGGTCGCGGCGGCGCATTTGGGGCAAGCCGATGCCTGACCCGATGTTGTTGGTGCAAATGGCCGCCCTGCTGGCGGTGATTGGCGCAGTGGCCGGGGTGATCGCCGGGCTTTTAGGGGTCGGCGGCGGTATTGTTTTGGTGCCTGCGTTCTTCTACGCGTTCAGCGCGCTGGGCTATGGCGGCCCGCAATTGATGCAGGTCTGTCTGGCAACTTCGCTGGCGACCATCATTGTCACCTCGATCAAATCGGTGCGCGCCCATAACAAACGCGGTGCGGTGGATTGGGACATCCTGAAAAGCTGGGCGCCGTGGATCGCTGCGGGCGCGATCATCGGTATGGTTGCCGCGACGGGCCTGCGGTCTGTCATCTTGCAAGGCATTTTCGGTGTTCTGGGACTGACCGTTGGCCTGTATCTGGCGTTTGGCCGGTCCGACTGGCGGTTGGGCACGGCGATGCCAAAGGGGCCGGCGCGGGCGGGCACGGGCACCGTGCTGGGGTTCTTGTCGGTGTTGATGGGCATTGGTGGGGGCTCATTCGGTGTGCCGTTGATGTCACTGTTCGGCATGCCCATTCACCGGGCCGTCGCCACGGCCGCCGGGTTTGGCGTGATCATCGCGGTGCCATCGGTGTTGGGGTTCTTGCTGATGCAGCCCGCGTCCCCGCCGCCCTACACATTGGGCGCGGTGAACCTGCCCGCGTTCTTTTTGGTGATCGCGATGACCATGATCACCACGCCCTGGGGGGTCAAACTGGCCCACGCGATGGACCCGAAACCGTTGAAACGGCTGTTCGCGGCGTTCATCATGATCATGGCGCTGAATATGTTGCGCAAGGCACTGGGCTTCTAGGCCCCGGCGTTATTGCCCGCCGGCCAACCGTGCCCCACGCCCGCCCCGGCGCTTTTTCAACTGGCCCGCTCGGTCTGGCAGTTCAGCCATAAGCGCGCGGCGCTCAGTTGGTGACAAACGCGACCACGCGGCAATTTCATCGGTGGTGCGATAGCAGCCCGCGCAAATCTTCGCCGTCGGATGAATGACGCAGATCTTCACACAGGGACTGTCGATTTCCGCGCGTTGCCAGACGGGGTCGCTCATTGCAGTATCCTTGCCTGCGCCATTGGGTCTGCGGGCAAGATAGCCCAGCTTCAACACATGACCAGCCCGTTAACGACGCACCACGGCCAGTCTGTCCAGAAATCCCTGCAGGATGAACCCGGCGGCGACGTGGTCGATCACCGCGCCACGCTTGGCGCGTGAGGTGTCGAAGGTCAGCAAGGCGCGTTCAGCGGCGACGGTGGACAGGCGTTCATCCCAGAACCCGATGGGAAGATCGGTGAGCCCCGCCAGGTTCCGGGCAAAGCCGCGCGTGGATTGGCAGCGGGGCCCTTCTGATCCATCCATGTTCAGGGGCAGCCCCAGGATGATCCCGGCCATGTCTCGGCCTGCGGCGATTTCGATCAACCGCGCGGCGTCCAACGTGAATTTCTTGCGCTTCACGGTCTCCAGGGGGGTGGCCACCATGCGGCGCAGATCCGAAACCGCCACGCCAATGGTCTTGGTGCCCAGATCCAACCCCATCAACGCGCCCTGCGCGGGCAAACCCGTGATGAAGGCCTCCGCCTCGGTGAATACAGCCACCGGATCAGTCCGCCACGCCAATACGCCGTGCGGCAGGTTCGATCACCGCCAGCGCCTCGGGCGCATCGGCAAAGACCTGCTGCGCCTCGGTCCAGATGGCGCGGGCGCGATCGGTTTGGTCCAATGTGCCCAGCGCCGTGATCAGGCGCGCCCATTCCTCGGGGGATCCGCCCTCGGTCGCCAGCCGTTCAGCCAGGCCCTCGACCATGGTGCTGATCATGTTCTGGCGGTCTTCCGCGGACATGTTCGCGGCGGCGGCGACATCCCCTGCGTTGGGCCCGCGCAAACCCGCCCCGTCAGCCGGGGGCAGCGTGTAGCGGACGCCGGCGACCGAAGCCAAACCTTCGATCTCGGCCCGGATGATGGGCACCCAGGGCGCATCGGGTGGGCTGTCTTCCAAAAGTCCGCGCCAAATGCGGAATGTCAGATCCGGGCGGCCAGTCTGACCCAGGCTCAGGCCTTTGTAGTAGCGCGCAGGTCCGTTGCGTGGATCGCGGGTCAGAATGCGGTCGAGCACGGCGTCCACCTCGGGCGAGACGCGCCCGCCAGCGGCTTGTACCATGGTTTCCGCCAGCGCGATCAAATCGTCTGTGGGTGCGTCAGGGCCGCGTGCCTCGATCAATTGGATCCACGCTTGAACGGATGCAGAGAAATTACCAAGGTTCGCCTCGTTCACGGCCAACAGCCGCAACCCGGTTGGATCGTTCGGCCGCTCGGACAGGGCGGCGCGCAGACGGGTCATCAACAGGGCGAATTCGGGCTCTGGTTCCGGCGGGGCGGAATAATTTGGATTGGCCAGCCATTCGGCTTCCATCTGCGCCTGAAACGGGCGCGCGTTTCGTTCGGCCAGCGCCGCGTTGAAGCGTTCGACCAGCGGCAGGTCGCGGGTATCAGGCGCGCCGGCGGACAGGTAGAACACCGTGGCACCGAATGGCATCGCGATGGCCAATGCAATCGCCAGATATTTCATCGCGCGTGGCGATTCGGTGAGCGTGGTGTCTGCGGTGCGGTCGGCGGCCAGCAAACGCCGTGCCGTTTCCGTGCGCATCCGTTCGGCCTCGTCGTCGGACACGACACCGCGGGCTTGATCCCGCTCAATTTCCTTGAGCTGATCGGCGTAAATGCGCATTTCGCGCTTGGTGCCGGGTTCGGACGCCCGAACACGTGCGCCGCGAAACAGCCCCAGCGCAACCAACGCCACCACAAGCAGCGACAGGCCTGCCGCTGGAAGCCAGAATGACAAAAACGCCATGGTTTCTCCCGTTTGTTGCGCCATCCTTACTGTCTTGTGCCACGGGACAAAAGCAAAACCGCGCAACAGCATCCGCGACAAAGGCGCACCGGGCCGATGTGTGGGCCGATGTGTGGGCCGATGTGCGGACCCGCGTTCGGGCAAAGCCAACGGTGCAGCACACCGCGACTGTTCGCCCCATCCTGTGGCCATTGTCGGTTTTCGCCGCATTGTGCCGCTTGTGGCCAAGGTTTACAGCAAGCGTGCAGCCATGACCGAAGCCAAAGTGGCCCATATCCCGGCCCAGCAGGGGAGACGCCTCCATGAGACGGTATTCAGCATTCGCCATCGCCCGTGAAGCCATGCGCCAGCATACAGGCTGGACCCGCGCGTGGGCCGCACCAGAGCCAAAACCCCACTATGACGTTGTGATCGTCGGCGCGGGCGGCCATGGCCTGGCAACGGCCTATTACCTGGGCAAGAATTTCGGCATCACCAATGTGGCGGTGATCGAAAAGGGTTGGCTGGGCGGCGGCAACACCGGGCGCAATACCACGATCATTCGGTCCAACTACCTGCAGGATCCGTCAGCCGCGATCTATGAAAAAGCGCGCAGCCTGTATGAAACCATGTCGCAGGATCTGAACTACAACGTCATGTTCAGCCCGCGCGGCGTGATGATGCTGGCGCAGACCGAGCACGAGGTGCGCGGGTATCGGCGCACGGCCTACGCGAACGCCCTGCAAGGCGTGGAAACGCGCTTCATCGGCCCGGCCGAGGTCAAGCAACTGGTGCCGATCATGAACATCGAAGGTCCGCGCTATCCGGTGCTGGGCGCGCTGTGGCAGGCGCGCGGCGGCACCGCGCGGCATGACGCGGTGGCCTGGGGCTATGCCCGCGCCTGTTCGGATATGGGCATGGACATCATCCAGAACTGCGAAGTCACGGGGGTGGAAAGCATCAGCGGCAAGGTGTCGGCGGTGCAGACCACCAAGGGCACCATCGGCTGCGGCAAGTTGGGCATCGTCGTGGCCGGGCATTCGGGGCATCTGGCCGATATGGCCGGCTTCCGCCTGCCGGTGGAATCGGTGGCGTTGCAGGCGATGGTGTCCGAGCCGATCAAACCCTGCATGGACGTGGTCGTCATGGCCAACACGGTACACGGATACTTAAGCCAGTCAGACAAGGGCGAAATGGTGATCGGCGGCGGCACCGACCATTTCAACAACTACACCCAACGCGGCAGCTGGCACCATATTGAGGAAACCGTGCGCGCCCTGGTCGAAACCTTCCCGATGCTGTCGCGCCTGAAGATGCTGCGCCAGTGGGGCGGGATCGTGGACATGACCGGCGACCGCTCACCGATCCTGTCGAAAACACCGCTGGAAAACTGCTTCGTCAACTGCGGCTGGGGCACCGGCGGGTTCAAGGCAATCCCGGGGTCTGGCTGGGGCATGGCAGAGCTGATGGCCAAGGGCGAAAGCCCGCTGACCGCCGAATTCAGCATGTACCGCTATCGCGAAGGCAAATTCATCGACGAAAGCGTCGCCGCCGGGGTGGCGCATTGATGCAAACTCGTCTCCGCTGCCCGCTTCATCTTTCCCAAAATACTCCGGGGGTGCGGGGGCTGGCCCCCGCGTTCACCGCTACCGAACGGAGCCGTCCATGCTTCTTCTAACCTGCCCCTGCTGCGGCGTCAGCGCCGAGGAAACCGAATTCGCCAATGGTGGCGAGGCGCATCTGAAGCGCTTTGGCCCCGGCTCGACGGATGGCGACTACGAGGACTATATGTTCGCCCGCAAGAACCCGCGCGGGGTGCACTTTGAACGCTGGCGTCATGCCTTTGGCTGCGGCAAGTGGTTTCTGGCCGCGCGCTGCACGACCACGTTGGAGGTGTTCGGCACCTATCCGGCGCAGACACTGGAACCACCCGCCGACATCATCGCCAAGATCAAGGCCCGCCGCCCCGATTGGGAGGGACTGAAATGAGCCACCGTTTGCCTGCGGGCGGCCGTCTGATTGACCGCAGCCGCCCCCTCGACTTCTCGTTCAACGGCCGCACGATGCGTGGTTTTGCTGGCGATACGCTGGCCGCCGCCATGATGGGCGCGGGCCAGACGCTGGTTGGCCGCTCATTCAAATACCACCGCCCACGCGGCGTGGTCGCAGCCGGGGCCGAAGAGCCCAACGCGCTGGTTGGTCTGGGCGAAGGGCAGCGGTTTGAGCCGAACCAGCGCACCACCACGACCGAACTGTTTGCGGGTTTGAAGTGTGAGAGTCAGAACCACTGGCCCAGTCTGGAATTTGACGTGGGCGCGATCAACAGCAAGCTGTGGCGCTTTTTCCCGGCAGGGTTTTACTACAAGACCTTCATCCAGCCGCGCGCCTTCTGGAAACATGTGTACGAGCCCATCGTGCGCAAGACGGCAGGTCTGGGCAAAGCCCCGCACCCAGAAACGCGTGATGTGGACCGGTATGAACAACTCTATGCGTTCTGCGACGTGCTGGTCGCCGGCGGCGGGATCGCCGGGCTGAGCGCGGCGCTGGTCGCCGCCCGCGCCGGCAAGCGTGTGATCGTGATGGAACAGACCGTCCATTTCGGCGGGCGTGCCGTTGTCGATGGGGCGCAGATTGACGGGATGGACGCTGACGTCTGGGTCGCGGACGCGGTGTCCGAATTACACGGATTGGACAACGTGACCTTGCTGGACCGCACAATGGTCGCCGGGGTGCATGACCATGGCTACGTGCTGGGCTATCAGCGCATCGCCGATCATGAGCCGGGCGCCAGCAAGCCGCGCCACCGCTTATGGCGGGTGCGGACTGCGGAACTGGTGACTGCAACCGGCGCGATCGAACGCCCGCTTTCCTTTGCGGGCAACGATGTTCCGGGGGTCATGCTGGCGTCGGCGGTGCGCGATTATGTGGTCAACTGGGCCGTGTCGCCGGGGCGTCGTGTCGTTGTGGTGACCAACAACGACGACGCCTATCGCACGGCATTGGCGCTGCATGCCGCAGGTGTCACGGTGGCCGCGGTGATCGATGCCCGTCCAGAGGCGACGGGCGATCTGCCGGCCCGCGTCCGCGCTGCCGGGATCCGCGTCGCCGAAGGGACGGCGATCCACCATGTCGAGGGCAAGAAAGCCGTCACCGGTGTCGCGCTGTGCCGGTTTGAGGGCGATGGCGGGGCCGTCACCGAAACCCTGTCGTGCGACGCCGTGGCGATGTCCGGCGGCTGGTCGCCGGTGGTGCATCTGTGGTCCCATTGCGGCGGCAAGCTGACCTGGGACGCGCCGCGCGCCTTCTTCCGCCCGGATCCCAGCCGCCCACCGTTGGGCCATGACGGGCAAGCCTTCGTGCGGGCTGTAGGCTGCGCCAATGGCATGATGGATACAGCCGACGTGCTGACCGATGCCGGGGGCATAACCTGCGCCGAAGCTGAACCCGAAGCGCCGATGCTGCCCGTGTGGCTGATGCCGGCGCAGGCAGACTACGGGCTGCGCAGCAAGATGTGGCTGGATCCGCAAAATGATGTGAAGGTTTCGGACGTTCAGCTGGCCGCCAAGGAAGGCTATGCCTCGGTCGAGCACACGAAGCGCTATACCACGCTTGGCATGGCGACCGATCAGGGCAAGCTGTCGAACATCAACGGTCTGGCGATCTTGTCCGACGCGTTGGGCCAGCCAATCCCGCAGACCGGCACCACCACCTTCCGCCCGCCCTATACCCCTATTTCCCTGGGCGTGATCACTGGCGAAGCGCGCGGGCCAATCTTCCAACCCTTGCGCCGCACGCCCATGCATGACTGGCACACGGCCCAGAACACCTATTGGGAGCCGGTCGGCCATTGGCGCCGTCCGTATTGCTACCCACGCACAGGCGAAACCCACGCCCAAGCCGTGATCCGCGAGATCAATCAAACCCGTACGTCTGTGGGGATGCTGGATGCTTCGACGCTGGGCAAGATCCTGGTCAAGGGGCCGGACGCCGGCAAACTCATGGACATGCTCTACACCAACATGATGAGCACCCTGAAAGTCGGTAAATGCCGCTACGGGCTGATGTGCAACGAAAACGGCTTCCTGTCGGATGACGGCGTGGTCGCGCGCCTGTCCGAGGATAGCTTTCTGTGCCACACCACATCGGGCGGCGCAGACCGCATCCATGCGTGGATGGAGGACTGGCTGCAGTGCGAATGGTGGGACTGGAAGGTCCATGTGGTCAACCTGACCGAGCAGTTCGCGCAGATCGCCGTTGTTGGCCCCAACGCCCGCAAGGTGCTGGAAAAGATGGGCACGGACATCGACTTGTCACGCGAAGCGCTGCCCTTCATGGACTGGCGCGACGGGACAGTCGGCGGGGTCCGCGCGCGCGTGTTCCGCATCTCGTTCTCAGGCGAATTGTCTTATGAGGTCGCAGTGCCCGCGTCCGAAGGACAGGCCTTCTGGAATGCCGTGGCTGAGGCCGGCGCAGAATTCGGCATCATGCCTTACGGCACCGAGGCGCTGCACGTCATGCGCGCCGAAAAGGGCTTTATCATGATCGGCGATGAAACCGACGGCACGATCATTCCGCAGGACCTGAACCTGAACTGGGCGATTTCCAAGAAGAAGGAAGATTTCCTGGGCAAGCGCGGGATGGAGCGCTCGTACATGGTGTCGCAGGATCGCTGGAAACTGGTGGGTATTGAAACGCTGGACGGCTCGGTTCTGGAAGACGGCGCGCTGGCGCCATTGCCCGCCACCAACGCGAATGGTCAGCGCGAAACGCAGGGGCGGATCACGTCCAGCTATTATTCGCCGACATTGGGCAAGGGGATTGCGATGGGTCTGGTTCATCGCGGACCAAGCCGCATGGGCGAAGAAATCGAATTCCAGGGCAAAGGGGATGCAACGGTGAAAGCCCGCATCGTTGACCCGGTATTCTATGACAAGGACGGGGAGAAACAGAATGTCTGAGGCCGTCAGCGCACTGCCCCACGCGCAGAATTCAGGGATCGTGGATCTGTCCGACGCCGGTCTGACCGGGATGATCACCCTGCGGGGCGATCTGGCCTCTGCGCCCGTTTCAGCTGCGGTGCAGGTCGCCACAGGGGCCGCGGTTCCCGCATGTCGCCGCCTGTCGGTGGGGGACACCGGCAAAGTGGCTTGGATGTCACCAGATGAGCTGTTTCTGATCGTGCCCTATGCCGAGGTCACAGCCCGGATCGCTGCCATGCAGGACGCCTTTGGCGATGCTTTCGCTACGGCCGCCGATGTGTCTGACGCCCGCGCCATGATCCGGGTCAAAGGTCCGCAAGCGCGCGATGTGCTGGCCAAGGTCTGCCCGGTGGATTTCGCCAATTTCGCCGTCGGAGAGGTGCGCCGCACCCGCGCCGCTCAAGTCGCCGCCGCGATCTGGCGCGAGGATGACGACACGTGGTCGGTGATCTGCTTCCGATCGGTCGCTGTCTACATGTGGGACATGCTGCAAACGCTGTCGCAGCCGGGGGGCGAGGTCGGTCTGTATCGCTGAAGCCGCGTGCGGTGTGGGGCGCGGGTCTGCGGTCTTGTCGCATCGGTGGCGCAAAGCTAGGGTTTCTGAATGACCCGTCCCTTGCACCCCACCGCCCTGATCACCGGTGCCAATCGCGGCATCGGCAAAGCCATTGCCGCCGGGCTGAACGCGCGCGGCTGCAGTGTGACCCTTGGCGCACGGGATGCAGACGCCGGGCGCGCCGCCGCCGCCGAACTGGGTGTTGGCTTCGTTCGGTTGGATCTGACCGACCCAGACAGCTATTTCGATGCGGTCACAGCTGCGGGTGGGTTCGACATTCTGGTCAATAATGCGGGCGTGCTGAAGCAAGTGTCGCTGCTGTCGCCCCAGTCAGATTTCGGCACGGCGATGGAAGTCATGGTCAACGCGCCGCTGGATCTGATCCGCCTGAATGTGCCGCATTGGCGGGCCAAAGGGTGGGGGCGAATTGTAAACATGTCGTCCAGTTGGGGCAGCCACGCCGCAGGGTTGGAGGGGCCGGGCGCATACGGTGTCGCCAAGGCCGCACTGAACGCCCTGACCCGTGCGCTGCCACGCGACCTGCCGCCCGGCGTCAAGGTCAACGCCGTGGACCCCGGTTGGGTTGCCTCACGGATGGGCGGCGAAAACGCGCCGCGAACCGTCGAACAGGGCGCCGACACGGCGGTTTGGTTGGCGCTATTGCCCGAGGACGGGCCGACGGGTGGCTTTTTCCGCGACCGGCAAACAACTGGCTGGTAGCGCGGTTTGATCCGCCGGGTCTGAGTATTTTTTGAAAGATGAAATCGAAACACTGCAACGGGCTAAGGCGCGGTGCGGTGTCATGAATGTGGGTCTGTGCCGAAGCGCAGGCCCATTTTTTTGGGCGGCTGCCGAAAAAGGGGATTGGTGAGTCAGAAAAAATAGGGTAAGAAAAACTGAGGCAAGAAAATATCAGGCAAAAATGGCCGCCCAGCCCCCGCGATCCAGATTGCCGCCGCTTACCGCGTTGCGTGCTTTCGAGGCCGCCGGTCGGCTGGGCGGCTTCACCCCTGCCGCCCTGGAATTGGGTGTGACGCCGGGGGCCGTGACCGCTCATCTGAAAACCCTGGAATCCCAGTTGGGCGCACCGCTGTTCAAGCGGCACCACAAAGGGGTCACGCTGACGGATCTGGGCGCTCGGGTTTTGCCGGACTTCACGGCGGCGTTCGCCTCTCTGACCACCGCCGCACAGCGATTGGAGGCCGAGGCAGCGCCGGATGTCGTGCGCATCGCCACAACGTCCGATCTTGCGTTGCTCTGGCTTTCGCCCCGATTGCCAGCTTTGCGTGGCTTGGGCGCACAGATTGTGCCGGTTGTGGTGCCAAACGCCCAGGCCGCGTTGGGCAGGGCGGACGTGGGGGTATTCCTGGACGACGCCGACCCAGGGGCGGGTGCCCCGCTGGTGGCGGTTTCGGCGCCCGGCGTCCTAACCCCTGGCGCCAGCCCAGACATTTTGCGCGGTGACCAGTGTTTGCGATTGCGTGGCGAAGACTGGCAAGCAGGAGACTGGGCGCCATGGGTGGCTTCGGCAGGGTTGGCGTTGGAGCCATCGGGCGCCGCGTACGATCAGGCGGCCCTGGCGTTGGAAGACGCAGCCAATGGGGCCGGGGTTCTGATGGTCGCCTTGCCGTTGGCTGAGGCCGCGCTGCGAGGAGGGCGGATCGTCGAGCCCTTTGGGTTGCGTGCCCGTGGTGCCGTCGCAGTGCGGGTGCGGGCGTTGAAGGATCTGTCGGGCCACCCCATGGCCGACGCGATCTTGCGTCGATTGGTGGCGGAGCAAAATCAACACAGCTGATCCAAGCGTCGATAGCGCCCCCCGGTTCGGCAATGACCGACCTGAAAAGAATGCAATCTTGGTGCCGAGCGCCCAGCACCTATCTGCCGTTCGGATGATATAGATCTGGACTTATTCAACCGTGAGTTCGCCCTTCATGCGGTGCCGACAGGTCACAACGGTTCTTTTGCAACCTTGGGCGCGCACCCCGAAATGTCAGGCAAATGCGGCACCCAATGCGATTTCGACCATATCTCCGAATGAGCGTTCGCGGTCTTCGGCTGGCAAGGCCTCGCCGGTTTGCAAGTGGTCGGAAATGGTCAGAACGCTGAGGCCGCGCGCGCCGTGACGGGCACACAGATTGTAAAGCTCGGCGGTTTCCATTTCCACGCACAGGATTCCGTGGCGGGTCATGATGTCGTTCAGATCCGGCCGTTCGTCATAAAACACGTCCGACGAATAAATCCCGCCGACATGAACACCCACGTCCTTGGTGCCGGCCACGCCGTGCGCGGCGGCCAGCAGACCAAAATCGGCGCAGGGGGCAAAATTCACCTCTTGGAAAATCCCGCGAGACGGGGACGACAATGTGCTGGCGGTCATTGCCAGAACCACGTCGCGCACCTTCACCTGTGGCTGCATCCCGCCGGCAGAGCCAATACGTATCAGCGTTTTCGCGCCAAAATCGCGGATCAATTCGTTGACGTAAATTGACAGCGACGGCATCCCCATGCCGGACCCATGGATGGTGACAGGGTTGCCCCGCCAGGTGCCGGTAAAGCCCAGCATGCCGCGGGTTTCATTGACCAACCGGGGCGCATTCAGAAAGGTTTCTGCCGCCCAACGGGCGCGATACGGATCGCCGGGCATCAGGACAGTTTCGGCGATGTCGCCGGGCTGGGCACCGATATGAATGGTCATGACGCTCTCCTATTGGGTGGGGTTAGCGGACGTTACCACTGCCGCGCTGCGTGACAAGACTGGCGCCGCGCTACAGCGCGCCGTGCACCACGCGGCCTTCGAACAGGGTGGCCAGTGGTTTGATCGCACCGATGTCTTCGGGGGCCATGTCGTCCAGCGCCGTGGGCACCACAACCAGATCCGCGCTGAACCCTGCTTTCAATTGCCCGGTCTGGTCCTGGCGGCCCATCGCGCGGGCCGCGTTGACGGTCATCAGGCGCAGCGCCGCGTCCAGGCTGATGGCCTGATCGCCGCCGACGGTGCCGGGGAACTGGCCCAACGGGTCCAGGCGACTGATCAGTCCGGCAAGCCCCTGCCACGGGGCCGGGGCCATGGCGGCGGCGGGCCAGTCCGAGCCGAAGATGACCTCGGCGCCAGCGTCCAGAAGGTCACGCACCGGGTGGCAGCGGTCAACACGCGCTGCCCCCAGGACCGCGCGTTGCCCATCGGTCACGGCATTCGGATACCACAGCTTGGGCGAGACCTCGGCCACCGCATTCAACGCCCGAAAGCGCGGGATATCACCGGGAACAATGAACGGAGCATGAGCAATTTCGTGGCGCAAGCCTGAGGGGCCGTTGGCCCTGCGCGCCGCTGCGATCGCGTCCAACCCGGCGTTGGTCGCGCGGTCGCCAACGGCGTGCATCTTGACCGTGAAGCCTGCGGCGTCCAGTGCGGTGACTTCGGCTGCGATAACGTCTGGCGGCAGCAAAAGCACGCAGTCTGGGTCATGGGTGGCGGGATCGGTGCCGATGTAGGGATCAAAGAAAGCGGCCGTATGGCTGGGTGCGACACCATCCAGAAAGAGCTTGGCATACCCGGTCTTCAGATGCGGGCGTTCAAAGCGGTCTCGCCAGGCGACCAGTGTGTCCATCGGGGTCATCGCCGCGTCGAACGGCGATTGGCGCGACAAATGCGCAGCCATGTGCAAGGTCAGGCGCCCGGCATCATCGGCATCGGCATAGGCTTGAAGATCGGCTTCGAACGCCATCGGTTCCTTGAACCCGGTCAGGCCCTGCGCGTTGAAATACTGCACCAGATAATCGACGGCTCCGGCCAGAGTTTCGGCAGCGTGGGTCGTCGCATTGGCCATCATTGCCACGGCGGCTTCGTTCAAGATGCCAGTCGGCTGGCCCGCGGCATCCCGCTCAATTTCACCGCCCGGCGGGTTGGGGGTGTCGGCGGTAATGCCCGCACGTCGCAGGGCCGCCGAATTCACCCAGAAGGCGTGGTGGGTGATGTCCTTGACCACCACGGGCGTGTCAGGGGCGATACGGTCCAACAGATCGGCCGGGCGCGGACCCAGTTCCGCGCGCAACGGGATTTTCCACGGGCCGGCCAGCAGCCAGTCACCGGGCGCGGTTTGAGGCACACGCCGGGCAATGGCGTCCAGCAGATCCTGATGCGAGGCGGCGAAACCGACGAACACCTCCAGCGTGTCGCGCACCGCGCCCCAAAGCCCGTGGGTATGGCTGTCGATCAGACCGGGCAATACGGCGCGCCCATGCAGGTTGTGCACCCGGGTGCCGGGGCCGGTCAGCGGATCCATGTCCATCACCGATCCAACCGCAACAATTCGCCCGCCGGTGACCGCCAACGCCTGCGCAAAGGGGCGGGCCGGATCCATCGTGCGGATCCGGGCGTTGGTCAGGATCAGGTCGGCATTGGCCATGTCGGTCCCCGGTTTGGACGCGGGGCAGGGCAAGCCCGCCCTGCGCCGCAAAGTGTCAGAGCGCCGAAAATCCGGCGTCCAGCGCGTTCAACAGGACTTGAATGTCGTCCGCGTCGATGACCAGCGGGGGCGACAGCAGGATGTTGGGCCCCGACACGCGGATCATCGCACCCGCCTCATAGGCCGCGTCATGCACCTTGGCGGGCACGGATTTATCGGCAGGGGACTTGGTGCCACGATCACCAACCAGTTCCATCGCAACCATCAAGCCTTTGCCACCCCGCACGTCACCGATGATGTCATGCTTTTCCTGCAAGGCCAGCACGCCCTGATACAACTGCTCGCCGCGCGCGGCCGCGTTTTCAACCACGTTCAGACGCCGTGTTTCAGCCAGACAGGCCAGAGCCGCCGCCGCACCGACCGGGTGGCCGGAATAGGTGTAACCATGCGCGATGGCTGCGCGACCGGTGACGTCCTTTTCGAAGGTTTCGGCAAAATGCGCGGCGATCATGACGGCGCCGAACGGGAAATAGCCGTTGGTGATGGCCTTCGCGGTGCACATCAGGTCCGGCTTGACCCCCCACAGCCGTGAGCCTGACCACGCGCCGGTGCGCCCGAATGCGGTGATGACCTCATCCGCGATCAAAAGAATACCGTTGCGGCGGCAGATGTCGGCCACGCCGGGCATGAAGCTTTCATGCGGCACAATGATGCCGCCTGCGCCCAGAATCGGCTCCATGATGAAGGCGGCGATGGTGCTCGCGCCTTGAAACGCGATCTCGTCCTCCAACGCTTGCAGACACAGTTGTGCCAGCTTTTCCGGGTCGCTTTCGTTGAAAGGGTTGCGGTAGGTATAAGGGGCCGGGATGTGGTGGCAGCCGGCCAGCAACGGCTCATACGCGGTGCGGAAGTTGGCGTTCCCGTTGACCGAGGCACCACCGAAATGCGTGCCGTGATAGCCCTTTTTCAACGACAGGAATTTCACCCGCCCATAGTCTCCGCGGATCTTGTGGTATTGCCGGGCCAGCCGCAGCGCCGTTTCCACGCTGTCTGACCCGCCAGAGGTATAAAAGGCATGTGTCAGGCCATCGGGGGCGAAAAAGTCGCGCAGCTCTTCGGCCAATTCGATGACCGCATCATTCGAGGTGCCGCGGAAAATCGAATAATAGGGCAGGCGGTCCAACTGGGCGGTAATCGCGGCTTTCACGGGTTCGCAGGAATAGCCAAGGTTGACGTTCCAAAGCCCGCCGACACCATCGACAACTTCGCGCCCATCGATATCGGTGATCCGCACACCCCGGCCACCAGTGACGATGGTGGGCGGATTGCTTTGGCTGTCGGCTGGGTGCGCCATTGGGTGCCACAGGTGCCGGGCATTGTTGGCTTTCAGGAAATTCTCGTCACGGGGCATGGGGGTCTCCTTGGTTCAGGCAGCGATTTTGTGATGTGCCGGGACGCGGCCACCCAGGCCCAGCGTGGCCTGACGGGCTGCGGGGGCAAGTGCCGCCACGATGGATTTGATATGTTCGTTGGTCATGCGGGAACTGGGGGATGCCACGGACAACGCACCGCAGGAAAAGCCGTCAGGCCCAAAAAGTGGCGCGGCGATGCCGGTCACTTCGGCCTCTAACGCCTGATCGCTGATGGCGTATCCCCTGTCCTGCGCCGTCAGAACAAGGCGTTCGAATGCGTCGCGGGTTGTCGGTGTGTTGGGTGTCACAGCCGCCAGTTCATCCGCCAGCGCGCGTTCCCGAACGTCTGGGGTGGCGAAGGCGGTAAATGCGATGCCGGACGCGGTTGCGTGCAGTGGCAGGAACTGGCCCGCATCCATGATCACCCGGTTCGAGCGGCTGCTCTCTACCGCTGCGACGGACCCCAGAACGCGCCCCGACAAAAGGGATGCATGCGCGGTTTCGCCGGTTACAGACGCCAGATGTTCCAGGATCGGGGTCAGAACGCGGGTCACGGGGAATGCAGCTTCGCGCAGGCGCGCCAGGCGCAGAATGCCCGTGCCCAGACGCCATTTCTTGGATTGAGGGTCTTGTTCCACCAAACCCGAGGCATCCATGTCCCCCAACATCCGCAGCACAGTCGCCTTGTCGATTCCCGACAGCCGCGCCAGATCGCTCAGCCCGTGTTCGGGCTGGTGCTCAGTAAAGAAGTTCAACAACTTCAGCGCCTTCTCGACGGTGCGCATGATCCAGATCCAAATTCAAAGCGCCCCACGCGGGCGCTGCATAGAAAAGTCTTGATCTAAACGGGCCTTTCACGCAAGTATTATTTGAAACACTGGTGCTAATATTGAACCGACGCGCAAGGGCAGCCATTCGCCCTCGCGTCAGGCACTCAGGTCTTGGACATTGCCAACCCGAAGGACAGCTTACCATGGATCAGGCGACAATCGACACGCTGGCGGCGCAGCCCATTGCCGATCAGGAATTGTTCATCAATGGACACTGGCAACCGTCGCAATCCGGCGCGCGCATGATCGTGACTTCGCCGATAGATGGCCAACACCTGTGCCGTATCGCGGACGCTGGTGCGGCCGATGTTGATGCTGCGGTGGCGGCGGCGCGGCGGGCGTTTGATGCGGGTGTCTGGTCGCGCGCAGCCCCGGCGGCGCGCAAGAAAGTGTTGCACAAGATCGCCGATGCGATCGAGGCTGAGGCGTTGGCGCTTGCCGTGCGGGGCGCGCGCGACAACGGCACAGAGATCAGCATGGCGATCAAGGCCGAACCCGGCAGTGCCGCCGCAACCTTCCGGTTCTATGCAGAGGCCGTGGACAAGCTGCCCGGTGAAATCGCCCCCACGCAACCCGGCGTTCTGGGCTTGGTTCACCGTGAACCCATCGGCGTGATCGGCGCGATCATCCCATGGAATTTCCCGCTGATGATTGCCGCGTGGAAGGTTGCACCGGCGCTGGCCGCGGGCAATTCGGTTGTGCTGAAACCGTCCGAGGTCGCGTCCCTCAGCCTGCTGCGGCTGGTTGAGATATGCGCCGAATGCGGCCTGCCGGACGGTGTTTTGAACCTTGTCACCGGGCAGGGCGCGGTCACCGGGCAGGCGCTGGGCCTGCATATGGATGTGGATGTGCTGGTCTTTACGGGCTCGGGCTTTGTCGGGCGCAAGTTGCTGAACTACAGCGCGCAATCCAACATCAAGCGGCTGTATCTGGAATTGGGTGGCAAGTCGCCCAACGTCGTATTCGCCGACGCGCCAGATCTGAAGCACGCCGCAAAAGTCAGCGCAGGCGGCATCTTCCGCAACTCTGGCCAGGTGTGTGTGGCCGGGTCCAGGCTGCTGGTTGAACGCTCCATTCATGAGGAATTCGCGGAACTGATCGTCGAACAGGCGCGGGCGTTCAAGGTGGGCAACCCGCTGAAACTGGACACCGACATCGGCGCTTTGTCCAGCGAGGTGCATTTGTCCAAGGTCGCGGACTTCGTCGAAACCACCAAGACCGAGGGCGCAACCCTGATGACCGGCGGAGAGCGGCTTTTGGCGGACACCGGCGGCAGCTATTTCGCGCCGACCGTGTTCAACGGCGTGACCCCGGACATGACACTGGCGCGCGATGAAGTGTTCGGCCCGGTGTTGGCGATCACCCCCTTTGACACCGAGGAAGAGGCCGTCGCGCTGGCCAATGGCACGGATTATGGGCTGGCCGCGGGGGTCTGGACCGGCAATCTCAGCCGCGCGCACCGCATGGTCAGCGCGATCAACGTAGGTGTCGTGCACGTCAACACCTACGGCGGGCCGGATGTGACGGTGCCTTTGGGCGGGCACAAGCAGTCGGGCAACGGGCACGACAAATCGCTGCATGCGATGGACAAATACGTGAACCTGAAAACCGCATGGATCCAACTGTGACCGAAACGCTTCTTGAACGCCGGCAGCGGCTATTGGGCCCGAACATGGCGACCTTTTACCACGAGCCCGTGCATCTGGTGCGCGGGCAGGGGGTGCATGTCTGGGATGCAGACGGGCGGCAGTATCTGGATTGCTACAACAACGTGCCGCATGTGGGGCACTGTCACCCGCGCGTGGTGCAGGCGATTTGTGAACAGGCCAGCACGCTGAACACGCACACCCGCTATCTGCATGAGGGCATTCTGGACTATATCGAGGCCCTGACGGCCACATTCGATGCGCCATTCGACACCGCTTTGATGTGTTGCACCGGGTCCGAGGCCAACGATGTTGCGCTGCGCATGGCGCAGGCGCTGACCGGCAAGACCGGCGTGATTGCGACGGATCACACCTATCACGGCAACACCACGGCGGTGCACCAGCTGTCACGCTCAAACCCGCCGCCGGGGGGGTATTGGGACAATGTCGCCTTTGTGCCAGCACCCGACAGCTATCGCCCGTTGGGCGGCGTGACGGGCCTGGCACATGCGCAGGCGTTTGCGGCAAAAGTGCAAGAACAGATCAGTGCGTTGGAGGCCAAAGGGCATGGGTTTTCGACCCTGATCCTGTGCCCGTTCCTTGCCAACGAAGGGTTCCCGGACTTGCCGCACGGCTGGCTGGCCCCGACTGAAGCCGTGGTCCGAAAGGCCGGTGGCGTGATCATCGCGGACGAGGTGCAGCCGGGGTTCGGGCGATTGGGCAGCCATTTCTGGGGGCATCAGCGCATCGGCCTGACGCCTGATATCGTCACGCTGGGCAAACCGATGGCCAACGGCCACCCGGTGGCCGCCGTGGTCGCGCCCGGTGATACGATGCGCGCGTTCCGCGAACGGTTCCGGTATTTTAACACCTTTGGTGGGAACCCGGTGTCATGTGCAGCGGCGATGGCGACGCTGCGCGTTGTGCAAGACGAAGGCCTGCAACAAAACGCTAACGACGTGGGTGCCTATGCGCGTCAGGGCTTGCGTGATCTGGCCAAGCGGCACGCATGCATTGGTGATGTGCGCGGGGCGGGGCTGTTTTTCGGCGCTGAAATGGTGCTGGACCGGGACACCAAGGCACCGGCAACCGCATTCGTGAAGGTGCTGGCCAACGGCATGCGTCAGCGGGGTGTGCTGCTGAACTTCCTTGGCATCCATTACAACGTGTTGAAGATGCGCCCACCCCTGCCGTTTTCGCGCGCCAACGTCGATCAGGTGATCGACACGCTGGATATTGTTCTGGCCGAGACCCCGCTGGCATGAGGGCGCTGGTCGATCAGGCGGCCGCGCGCTGGCGGTTGGATCCTGCGCGCATCACACTGGCCGCGCAGCGCGAAAACGCGGTCTGGAAGGCCGAAACCGATACCGGCGTCTTTGCCCTGCGGCTGCACCGTGTCGGCTACCGGACCCAAGCTGAATTGGAGTCTGAACTGGACTGGATGGCCATGCTGGCGCGTGGCGATATGGCCGTGCCGCACCCAGTGCTGTCGATCACCGGAAAGCTGGTCGAAAACGTCGAGGGCGTGGCCGTTGATTTGTTGACCTGGTTGCCCGGGCGCACGGTCGGCAGCCACGGCGCGCTTAAGGGCGTCAGCGACAGGCCCGGCCACATGCGCCGGTTGGGCGCGCTGTTGGCGCAGTTGCATGACCTGTCCGACGCGTGGACCCCGCCGCCGGGCTTCACCCGCCCGCGCTGGGACCGGGCCGGTTTGATTGGGCCGACGCCGCTGTGGGGGCCGTTTTGGCAAAACCCGCAGCTGACCGCTGATCAAGCGGCCCTGCTGAAGCATGTGCGCGACACGGCCAATGCGCGGCTCTCCGGGATCGAGGGGCGGTTGGATGCCGGGCTGATCCACGCTGACGCGATTACCGAAAACGTGATGATCGACGGGGACAGGCTTTCGCTGATTGATTTCGACGACGGCGGCTGGGGGTTCCGGGATTTCGATCTGGCGACCGTGCTGATGCGGCAGCTGCCCAGCCCGGATTATGCCGACCTGCGCGCCGGGTTGCTGGCGGGCTACGCCACGCGCCGGACGGTGGACGCGGAAACGCTGGACTTGTTCCTGGTGTTGCGCGCACTGACATATCTGGGCTGGATCATCCCGCGTCTGGATGAACCCGGCGGCATGGACAGATCCCGGCGTGCCTTGGCCACGGCGCTGCCTTTGGCAAAGGCGTTCGCGCGATCTTAAGGGCGCGTGTCGGTGCGTGTCAGATCTTCCAGCATGTCCAGCAACTGCTCCATGCGCTCGGCCCCATAAGCCGCTTCCAAGCGTGAAAAAATCTTTGCCGACTCGGTCGCGTGATCGGACAGAATTGCACGGCCCGCATCGCTGATCGTGACGATGGACCGGCGTCGGTCTGCACAGTCCGTTTTGCGGCTGACCAGCGCCTGGTCTTCCATTGCACGCAAGATACGTGTCAGGCTGGGCAATTGCAGGCAGGCCCGTTCCGCCAGCAGGCTTTGGTCCAGCGGCCCGCTTTCGTCCAGCACCCGCAGAACGCGCCACTTTTGTTCATTGACGGTGCCCTTGCCCAACATCTCACGCACGGGCCCCATGACGGCCTCCCGCGCTCGCAGCAAGGCGATCGGCAGTGAACGAGCGGTACGGCGTAGGGGGGTGTTGGTCATATACGCCGCTTTGGCCGATCACAGACCGCAAATCAAGCGCCTTGCCGTGTTTTTGTTGACACAGGCCGTTCAAACGCTTAACAAAGCAAGTAATATCTCCCACACCTGCGACAGGAGTCCCCATGCCCGTGCCCGCCCCGACGCTTTATCCGCCGTTCAATATCGTCCGGCTCAGCCATGTCGAATACCGGGTGACGGACCTCGCGGCTTCGCGCGCGTTTTACGTCGATATCCTCGGCCTTCAGGTCACGGATGAGGACGACAGCACCGTCTACCTGCGGGCCATGGAAGAACGTGGACATCACTGCATTGCACTGGTCAAAGCCGATGCGGCGTCGGTCGGATTCCTGGCCTTCAAGCTGTTCGATGAGGGTGATCTGGACAAGGCCGCCGACTGGTTTGCCGCCAAGGGTCTGCCGATTGACTGGGTGGAGCGCCCCTATCAGGGCCGCACGCTGCGCAGCCGCGACCCGCACGGCATCCCGCTGGAATTCTATGTGAAAATGGACCGACTGGCACCCATTCACCAGAAATACAAACTCTACAACGGCGTCAAACCACTGCGGATTGATCACTTCAACATGTTCTCGTCTGATGTGGATGGATCGATCGGATTCTACAGTGAAATGGGCTTCCGAGTGACCGAATACACCGAGGATTCGGAGACCGGAAAATGCTGGGCGGCGTGGATGCACCGCAAGGGCGGCGTGCATGATGTGGCCTTTACCAATGGCAAAGGTCCGCGCCTGCACCACACGGCGTTTTGGGTGCCGACGCCGCTGAATATCATTGATCTGTTGGACCTGATGAGCACCACCGGCTACCTGGCCAACATCGAACGCGGCCCCGGTCGGCACGGAATTTCCAACGCGTTTTTCCTGTATGTGCGTGACCCAGATGGCCACCGAATTGAGATTTATTGCTCGGATTATCAGACGGTTGACCCAGATCTGGAACCCATTCGCTGGGATTTGAAGGACCCGCAGCGCCAGACGTTGTGGGGCGCCCCGGCGCCGCGGTCCTGGTTCGAGGAAGGGTCGACGTTTGACGGCGCGACACTGGCTGAGCCTCTGCTGAAGGCGCAACCGATTATCGCGCCCTGACGCAGAGCCGGCAGGGGGGCTGATGTGGATGCCCCTGACCGCGCCAAGTTCAAGTGGGGGCCTGATTGGTCCCCATTTAGACTTGGCCCGATCCCCGTTTGGAAAAACATCGCGTGTCGCCTAAGCGTGAACGGGTTGGCCGCTTCCATCGCGCTGGGGTATGGTGTAGCGTCCAGATCCAATCTGACAGTGCGCGGGACATGAGTGAAAATCACCACCAGTTGATCCAGCAGATCGCCGGCGGCGACAAACAGGCGCTGGCGGCGCTGTATCGCGCTTATGAGCGGCCGGTGTACAAATTTATTGTCTCCAGATTGAACGATCCGCACGAGGCGGCCGACATACTCCACGAAGTCTTTATGGACATCTGGCGCGTTGCCGCCAGTTTCGAGGGGAGAAGCCAAGTGCGTACATGGATTTTTGGCATAGCTTACCGCAAGGTGATCGACGTGCACCGCAAACGGGCACGGGTTGTCGTCACTGATGACGTTCCCGAACCCGTGGACGTCGCCCAGGCCGCCGACGCGGGATACGCCGCGCAGCAAGAGGCAGAGCATCTGCACTATTGCGTCGGCACCCTGAAGGATGAGCACCGCGCCGCCATTTCGCTGGCGTTTTTCGAAGACATGTCAGTTGCCGAAATTGCCGAAGTGGCCGGGGTTCCCGAAGGCACGATCAAATCGCGACTGCATCACGCCAAGAAGTTGCTGCTGCATTGCCTGTCTGGCCGTATCGGCGGGAGGGCCGTCGCATGACCCGCACCCGTGATGAAATCGAACTGGACCTGCCCTTTGCCGTGAACGGCTCGTTGACTGACGCCGAAATGGCCGACTTCAACGCCCTTCTGGAAGATGATGATCTGTTGCGCGCAGAATTTGACGCGATGTCGGTGATCCGTTCCGAAATGCAGGATGACGACGTTCGCAGCCCCGGTGACTTCGGCCTTGCCCGCTTGCTGCGCGGTGTTGAGCGCGAAGGTTCGGCAATTGGCGCGCCGGTTGCGCCCAACCGGACCTGGATGTGGCAGCTTGCTGCGGCGGTGGCGATGGTTGCGTTTCTGGCTCAGGCCTTGTTCCTGGGGGGCGACGATACCGGGGGGTATCAATTGGCCGGGATCGACACTGCCGTGGATGCCGATCTGGTGGTTACATTTGCCCCTGATGCTACCGAAGAGCAGATCCGCACGCTGCTGGTGGGTCTGAACGCGGAAATCGTGGCCGGACCGTCGGCGCTGGGCTTTTACCAGATTGATCTGATTGACGACGTCGAAACGATTGCAGCCGCTGAAACCCTGCGGGCCGCGACGGGCATAGTTGAGAGTGTTGAGGATGCGCAAGACTGAAAACAACACCAGCGGATTGAAACGCCTCGTCGGGGCTTTGGTCCTTTCCTTTACCGCCATTGCAACTCAGGCGGCGGCGCAAAACGGCGGCACGCCAGGTGCCCCGGCCGAGCCCGGCCTTCCTGGCTATGCAATTGGCGGGCACGGGTGTGTCACCGAATGCGGTTCGCCAACGGTGTTTGGCGGCGGTAACGGCGGTGTTGAGCGTGTTGTCCGTGGCGAGGGCGCGCGGTACGAATATGTCATCATCGGCCCGACCGGGCAGTCCGAGGCCGTGCGCCGTGCGATCGAAGAGGCGGGCGGGCATGTCAGCCGGTCCTCGACGCTGGGCGGGCTGGGGCAGACCACAAACATCGCCACCTTTCCCAGCGGCGCCGCCCGAGAGCGCGCGCGTGAATTGATCGCGCAATTGGCCCCCGACAGCTCGCTTGCATTGCACCATCTGTATGGGTTTGCCCAGTCCCGGCGCAGTCCGCGTGTTTATGCACCGCTTTTGATCGGTGATGAGGCCCCTGGGCGTTGCCGGCTGGCCCAGCCGATAACCATCGGCATGATCGACGGGCCCGTGAACATCAACCACCCGGCCTTGACCGGGGCGCTCATCACCTACGAATCCCTTGTCTCGGGCAATGGCGCGCCCAGTGCCAACCATGGCACCGCCGTCGCCGCACTTCTGGTTGGTGAGGATCCAGACGGCGCGCTGTCCGGCTTCGCCCGTGGCGCGCGGCTTCACGCCATCGCCGTCTTCGCCGAGCGCGAGGGAAGCGAAGAAACCACCGTCGAACGCATCGTTCAAGCCATTGACCGGCTGGTCGAAAGCGACGTGCACCTGATCAACATGTCCCTGTCCGGGCCCGAAAACCCGGCGCTTGATCGGGCATTGGCTGCGGCGGCCGCGCGTGGCGTGGTTCTGGTGGGCGCATCCGGCAATGACCGCCGTCCGCATGTCGCGTGGCCCGCGGCCTCGGACTATGTGATTGCCGTGACAGCCGTGGATGCGGCGCGGCGCAGGTTCCGCATGGCCAACACTGGTGAGCAGATCGAATTCGCGGCGCCCGGCGTTGATGTCTACGCGGCCCGCTCTCGTGGTGGGGCCTATGTCAGCGGCACCTCTTTCGCGGCGCCGATCGTGACGGCGCTTGCGGCCCGCCATATGGCGCACGGCGCACGCTCCAATGAGGCCGTGCGGGCGCAACTGCGGGCGCAGGTGGAAACGCTGGGACCGGGCCAACGCAACACCGAATTCGGTTGGGGTTTGGTCAAGGCCAGCGGCTGCTGATCTGAAACCGGCAGCAGATCCGAATTCGAAACGCCTAACTGGAAAAGATGTTGCCCCCTGTTCCCAGACGCCGCCGATTTGTGCGGCGTTTGTTTTTTTGCGGCGTTTGTTTTTCGGCGGGGCGCGTGCCGGACCTGGGCGTGGCTGTGGATCATCCTTTCCACCTGTTGGACGGTTTTCGTGTGTTGGCGTGAAAAATATTTGAACCAGTTCCACGTCCCGCGCGACCCATTATCAGCGACTTGATACGGCCCGATCGGCAGACGTGCCCGCCACACATGCGGGTCTTCCCAAACGCGCCTCTGTCCGGAGTATCGCCGTCGCCCTTGTCCCAAGTCTATGCCCCAGAGCGTGCTCTGGGGCACTTTTTTTGCCGAAAAATCTCAAGCATGACTGCGGGAAAAAGAGTGCGAATTTTCTTTGAACCCATCCGCAGGCCCGCACGACCTATCAGTATCAAAGCGGATTTACCGCTCAGACTTTGAAGAAGGCCTTTTCAGCACCCTCCCGTTTATCCCGGTTTTTATCACGTAAGCCTATTCCAGACCTTTTCAGACCATCGGCGCCTCGAAGCTTGCTTCGGGGCGTCTATTTTTTTGGGGCACCGAAGGTATGCCTTGAGGTGCTGACAAAAGGAGGCCGTGTTTGTGCGATGCGACCGATTTGGAACACTGTTGCGCATGGCACGCGGTTTCGCGGAAAACGTTCAGTGCAAACGGCGCAATCTCCCTCACCGTTCCGTTCCTTGGAACACCGGCCAATCGGTCCATATTGCAGTGCCTCGGCCAATGACGTAGCGTCCGCGCAAAAATCAGGGAGATCACCATGACCACCACATTTGGCTTCGATACACTTCAGGTTCACGCCGGCGCCCGCCCAGATCCGGCAACCGGTGCCCGCCAGGTGCCAATCTACCAGACCACGGCCTATGTGTTTCGTGACGCGGATCACGCCGCCGCGTTGTTCAACTTGCAGGAAGTCGGATACATCTATTCACGCCTGACCAACCCGACCGTCGCCGCGCTGGGCGAACGTGTTGCGGCACTGGAGGGGGGCGCGGGCGCTGTTTGCTGCTCGTCCGGGCATGCGGCGCAGATCATGGCGCTGTTCCCGCTGATGATGCCGGGCACCAATATCGTTGCATCAACGCGTCTGTATGGCGGTACGATCACCCAGTTCGGCCAGACGTTCAAACGCTTCGGCTGGGCTGCAAACTTCGTAGACACCGATGATCTGGCCGCCGTTGAAGCCGCGATTGACGACAACACACGCGCCATTTTTGCTGAAACCATCGCCAACCCGGGTGGCTATGTGACCGACATCCCGGCGTTGGCCGAAATCGCCAACCGCCACGGCATTCCGCTGATCATCGACAACACCACCGCAACGCCGTACCTGGCCAACCCGATTGCGCAAGGGGCCACGCTGGTCGTGCATTCGATGACCAAATACCTGACTGGCAACGGCACGGTAACCGGCGGCGTTGTGGTCGATTCGGGGACCTTTGACTGGTCGCAAAACGACAAGTTCCCGTCCCTCAGCCAGCCCGAACCGGCCTATCACGGCTTGAAGTTCCATGAGACATTCGGCTCATTGGCCTTCACCTTCCACAGCATCGCCATCGGGCTGCGGGATCTGGGCATGACGCTGAACCCTCAGGCCGCCCATTACACGCTGATGGGGATCGAAACCCTGAGCCTGCGCATGGAAAAGCATGTCGCAAACGCGCAGAAACTGGCCGAATGGCTGGAAGCTGATGACCGTGTGGAAGCCGTCACCTATGCCGGGCTGGACAGCTCACCCTATAAAGAACGTGCCGCGCGGATCGTGCCCAAGGGCGCAGGCGCACTGTTCACCGTCGCGCTGAAGGGCGGCTATGACGCCTGCGTCAAGCTGGTTGATTCGCTGGAACTGTTCAGCCACGTCGCAAACCTGGGCGATACGCGCAGCCTGATCATCCATTCGGCCAGCACCACCCACCGCCAGTTGACGCCAGAGCAGCAGGTGGCCGCCGGCGCCGCGCCGAATGTCGTTCGTCTGAGCATCGGCACCGAGGATGCGGCCGATCTGATCGCCGATTTGGACCAGGGGCTGGCCAAAGCGACTGCGTGATCGGACCGAAAACCTGACAAAATGTGCCCGGCGGCCTTGCTGCCGGGCCTTTTTGTTTTCTTCGGCGGATTCCTGCTATACGGATAACAAAGCACGAGTCGTTGACTCGGCGTGACCCTGAAGACTGTGGTAAACGCACGGTATGAAACCGAATTTTGCCCTGAACCTGTCGAATGACGGCGCTGAACTGCTGCACCGAGGTGCCAGCGGGTGGCTGGTGCTGGGGGCCGTCCATTTCGAAAATGACGATGTGCAGGCCGGCTGTGCCCGCCTTTTGGCCGAGGCCGAGAAGCTGGAGCCTGGTAATGTTCGCACCAAGCTGGTGCTGCCTGAAAGCCAGTTGCGGTATTCCACCGTTCTGGCCCCCGGACCGACAGACGAAGCCCGGCGCTATCAGATCGAGGCCGAGATCGAGGCGTTGACGCCGTATTCGATCGACGAGCTGGTCTATGATTTCGCGGTCGAGGATGATCACGCCCTGATCGTGATTTGTGCCAGTGAAACCCTGGCCGAAGCTGAGCATTTCGCCGAAGACGCCGGGTTCAATCCGGTCGCCTTTGTCGCTGCGCCCCAACCGGGGCTGTTCAGTGGAGAGCCGAACTTCGGGGAAACCTCGGTTGCCCCGGCTTATCTGGCGGGTGAGCGCGTCCAATTCGATTCGGAGCCGGTGCGCGTCAGCGCAGATGCCGCCAAAGGCGCCGCCAAAACGGCGGCGCCAGCCGAACCCCCATCACCTGCAGCACGCGCAAGCGCAGCGCGTGCAAAGGCCCCGGCAGCCGCGTCCATTCCGAAGGCGCCAGACGCATCGCGGCCTGCGGCGCAGCCCACTCCGATCCCTCCCGCAGAGCCGCTTGCCAAGGTCGGCAACCTGGTTCGCCGCATGGGCACGCGACTGCGGCGCGAACAGGCCGCGTCCGGCGCAACTGCGGCAGCAACTTCTGCCGCGAGATCCCCTGTGTCGCCCGAGGCACCTTTGGCAGGGTCCCCGGCCAATGTTCCGCCGGCCAATGTTCCGCCGGCCAGTGTCCCTCCGGCCAGTGTTCCACCGACTGCCGTTGGGGCCACGCCCCCCCGGCCTGCCGCCGCGCAGGTGCCACGATCGCCGGCTCAGGTTACACCGGCCCGCAATGCGTCTGCTGCCGGTGTTTCGGTTCCTGTTGTGTCGGCCCCGCCATCGCCTGTTGCACCGGTAAGGTCCTCTGCGGCGATGCCCCGCGCACCGGAAACACCTGCACCTGAAGCGCATTCATCCGACGGCGCCTCGCCGGTCGCATTCTCGTCACGTCGCCGCGCGGCACCGGTGATTGCTGCCAGCGGGACCGGATCCGCCGCCGCCGCCAATCCGGGTGGGCGCATCGCTGTCTTGCCTGGCGATAGCACCAAGCAAGGCCCCAGCTTGGCGGCACGCCTTCAAGCGCGGGCGCGCGCCGCGTCCCGGTCGGTGTGGGGAAGGATCGCGGCCGCCCGCACAACGCCAAATCAAACGCCCTCGCAATCGCCCGCACAATCGCCAGGTCTTGAGGCCCCACAGCCGACACCACCTGATGCAACGCCAAACCGGGCCAAAGCATGGGTTGCACCCGGTTTGGCACTTGGCGGCGAGCGGCGTCGAGACGCCGCACCGGCCGAGCCGATTGTAGCGGCCTCACGCCCCCCTGCGTCCGAACGCGAAAAAGCCAGCGAAGCCGAGGCTTTGACGATATTTGGCGCGCGCGGCAACACGCGCTCCAACTCAGGTTTGGCTGGCACGTTGCTCATGGCGGGCGGCGGCGTGGTGTTGCTGCTGGTATGTGTCGCGGCGTGGTTCTTGTATTTCAGCGGCCCATCCGAGGGGCCAATCAACCTTGCCGGTGACCCGGCTGGTGGCATTGAAACCCCGCTGCCCGCTGCAGGTGATGGTGCAGGCGCGATTGAAGCCCCAACCGCCGTCACCGGGCTTACGCAGGATCCTGATCCGGCCTTGCCTGATACGACCGCGCCTGTTGAGGCGGCCTCTGTGGCTGGTCAGAACGACGACCCCGCACGTGATCCGCTGGCGCAAGCCGTGGCGACGGCGGTGCAAGAGGCCACAGGTGCAGCGGCGGATGCAACTCAGGGTGGTGGGGCGAACCCGGTTCCCGACGCTGCCGCTGCGGCTGATCAGGTCTCCAACGCTGTAGAAACCGCGGCACAAGACGCCGTCCAGGACGCGGCTTCGGATGCTGCGTCAACTGCTGGACAGGCCGCCGAAACCGGCGTTGCCGAAATCCCTGCGGATGCCGACCCGAACAGCTTGTTGGAATCGCTGGTTGCCGAGGCGCTGAACGAAACCCTTCCGACGGAAGCGTTGGATCTGACCGGGCAAGGCAGCGCCGCCGCTGATCAACCCTTGGCCCCAAGCGCCCAAGCTTCTGTTACTGCGCCTGCAACTGACACGGGCACGGTGATCACTCAATCGGCACCCGCTTCGGTGAATGACACTCCGCAATTGGCGGCTGTTTCAACGACGTCGCCGATGCGCATGTCCTTGCCCAGCAGCATCACGGTGCCCGAGGCTGGTGAAACCACCTTCGAAACGCCGCCGCCACCGCCACCATTTGGTGCTGAATTTACCTTTGATGCCAATGGCTTGGTGGAAGCCACACCCGAAGGCGCGCTGACCCCATCTGGCGTTGTGGTGTTCGCAGGGCGCCCGGTAGTCGCGCCGGCAGTGCGTCCCGCTGGCCTGGCGCCTGAAGCCGTTGCACCGCCACCTGTGGCCGAAGTTCTGGATCCAGAAGCGCCGCGCGCCGATCCGGCGCTGGCCCAGTTCCGGCCGCTGCCACGCAGCGATCGGGTGCGCCAGATTGGCGAAAGCCAGACACCGCAGCCAGCCGTGCCTGATGCCACCCAGCAACAGGGCAGCGCCGATACAGCGGACCCGCAACAGGATGCTGCGCTGGACCAACAAGAAACGCAGACCGCTGCGCTTGAGGCCCCTCCCCCCGGAGGGGTTTCGCTTGACGCGCTTCGCCCGCAGCGGCGTCCGACAGATCTGGTTCCACCCGAAGTCATCGCCGCCGCAGAGGCCGCAGACGCCATTGCCGCAGATCCTGATGCCACGCCGGAAGCCGTGGCAATTTCGCTGCGCCCCAGTGCCCGTCCGTCAGATGTGACAGAACGCGCGCGCGCCATCTTGGCCGCTGCCGGGTCGGGCCGACAAGCCGAAGACCAGGCCAGCGAAACCGCCGTTGCGGCAGCCCAGCCCGAGATCCCAAGTTCGGCATCGGTTGCCCGGCAAGCAACACAAACCAACGCGATCAGCCTGAACGAAATCAATCTGATCGGGGTTTTTGGGGCACCTGAAAACCGCCGCGCTCTTGTGCGCTTGTCCAGCGGGCGGCGTGTGCGTGTTGGTGTCGGCGACCGGCTGAATGGCGGTCAGGTCACCGCCATAGATGAGAATCAACTACATTACACCCGGCGTGGTCGGAATGAGGTTCTGTCGATCGGCGGTTGAGCCCGGCGCACCAGACTACTCAGATGGGCGACATTCGGCTCGATACTGCGGCGGACCCTCAGGCGACGGCCTGCAAATCCACCTGCGGCGAAACGCCCAAAGCAACGCAAACATCACGCGTCAATGTCGGCCGGTTAAGCGTGTAAAAATGCAGCGCCGGGGCCCCTTCGATCAACAACGTGTCGCACAATTCGGTGCAGTGCGCGGTGGCCAGCAATTCCTCTCGTCCGTCGCGCGCGGCCTTGGCAAACGCATCATCCAGCGACGCCGGAACGCTGGTCCCAGTCGCCAGCGCGAATTTCCGAATGCCGCGCCAGTCCTCGATCGGGACAATGCCGGGGATGATGCGGCTGACATCTATCCCTGCCTTATGCGCCCGGTCCCGAAACCGAAGGAAGGTTTCGGCTTCAAAAAAGAACTGCGTGATGGCGCTGTCGGCCCCGGCGTCCAGCTTGCGCTTGAGCCATTGAATATCGGCGTCTTCGCTGGCGGCTTCAGGGTGGCGTTCTGGATAGGCCCCGACGCGCAGGGTGAAATCGCCGCACTCGCGTAGTGCCTCGATCAATTCAATGGAGTTTGCAAATCCGTCAGGGTGCGGCTGAAACCCGCCAGCGCCCTTGGGTGGATCCCCCCGCAGTGCAACAATCTCTGTCACGCCGGCCTTGGCATAGGCACGCGCAATGTCCAGCGTCTCGGACCGAGTGGCATCGACGCAAGTCAAATGCGCCGCCACGTTCAAACCGAACTCACGTCCAATGGTGGTCACAGAGTCGTGCGTCAGTTTGCGAGTTGTGCCACCCGCACCATAGGTGACCGATACAAAGTCTGGCTGCAATGGTGCCAACATGCGCAGCGTGTCCCACAGCCGAAAGCTTGCCTCCAGTGACTTGGGCGGAAAGAATTCGAAGGATACTTTGGGCGCGGTCATGTCAGGAACTCCATTGTCTGATGCCCTTGTCGCATGCGCAGCAATGTGAGACAAATTCATTGATTTCATCACAATCATGAGGAAGCCAGCATAATGCACCTGGAATTTCGCCACCTTCGCACCATCCGCGCGATCCATCAGGCGGGCGGGGTTGGCCGTGCGGCGGATGTGTTGAACATCACCCAGTCGGCGTTGAGCCACCAGCTCAAGGGTCTGGAAGATCAATGCGGGGTTGAGTTGTTCGTGCGCCGCACAAAGCCCCTGCGGTTGTCTGCCGCGGGGATGAAATTGCTGCGGTTGGCCGAAGATATCCTGCCCCGGATCGAAGCCACAGAGGACGAATTTCGCGCGTTGATCGCCGGTAAGTCAGGACGCTTGCATATCGCCATTGAGTGCCATGCCTGTTTCGAATGGTTGTTCCCGGTGCTGGAAAAATTCCGACACGCCTGGCCCGATGTCGATGTCGATATCCGCCCCGGTCTGGCCTTTGGCGCGCTGCCCGCGTTGAGCCGCGAAGATGTGGATCTGGTGATTTCGTCGGATCCAGAGGACATAGACGGCGTCAGCTTTGCGCCGCTGTTTGACTATGAACCCCGTTTCCTGGCGGCGTCCAAACACCCGCTGGCGCAAAAAGAATGGATCGAGCCGGAAGATCTTCGCGACGAGGTGCTGATCACCTACCCGATGGACCGCGCGCGGCTGGACATCTTTTCGGGCTTTCTGTCGCCCGCCCGCGTTGAGCCGCGCAGCATCCGACAGGTTGAACTGACGGACGTAATCTTGTTGCTGGTGGCGTCTGGGCGCGGCGTGTCGGTGCTGCCCGACTGGGTGCTGCGCGAGGTCAAATACTCCCGCGATTACGTGACACTGCCGTTGGGGCAGGGGGGGATGACCCGGCGCCTTTATGCCGCGACCCGTGCGGACGACGCGACGAAGCCCTTCATGGCCCACTTTCTGCGACTGGCCCGCACCGAGCCGCTGAAATTGCAACGGACCTGACATGCAGATCGTCATCCTGACCGGTGCTGGAATTTCGGCAGAAAGCGGGCTGGGTACGTTTCGTGACACCGACGGGCTTTGGGCGACGTATGACATTGAAGACGTTGCGACCCCGCAAGGCTTTGCACGCAACCCCGGGCTGGTTCATGATTTCTATAACGCCCGCCGTGCCACTTGCCGCGCCGCCCGACCGAACGCGGCACATCTGGCTCTCGCCCGGTTGCAGGCGGCCATGCCCGGACACGTGACGATCGTGACGCAAAATGTTGACGATCTGCACCAACGCGCCGGATCGGATACCGTGATCCAGATGCACGGTGCGCTTTTACGGGCGCTGTGCGCTACCTGCGGCCATCGCTGGGATGCGCCGGTGCATATGTATCCTGAAGATGTGTGCCCCAGCTGCGCCAGGTCCACCACCCGCCCCGATGTCGTCTGGTTCGGCGAAATCCCTTACCAGATGGACGACATCGCCGCATTGGTCGAACAGGCAACACATTTCGCCGCCATCGGCACCTCGGGACAGGTCTGGCCCGCAGCAGGCCTTGTGGCCGCCGCAAAGCAAGTTGGCGCAACGTGCCATGAACTCAATCTTGAGCCGTCAGAAATGTCAGCCGACTTTGACCACCGCCTCTATGGCCCCGCGACGCGCGTGGTGCCGGAATGGGTGGCGGCGCTGATCAAAAGCGCCAGCTGACCTCATTTTCTGTCCCGAAATATCCCGGCGGTGAATTTGACGCAGGCACAGTGGGGGCAGCGCTCCTTGTCGTCAGGGGATCAGCACCGTGGATCCGGTGGTCTTTCGGGCTTCCAGGGCTTCATGCGCGGCGCGCACGTCATCCAACGCGAAGCGCTGGTCGATGCGGATCTTCACAGCGCCGCTTTCCACCTTGTCAAACAACTGCCGCGCCATGGCCTGGCAATCCTCATGCCGGGCAATATGGGTGAACAGGGTCGGCCGTGTGATCTGCAATGAGCCTTTGGCGGCCAGCACGCCCAGGTTGACGGGCGGCACCGGGCCAGAGGCGTTGCCGAAGGATATCATCATGCCCAGGGGGCGCAGGCAGTCCAGTGACCCCTCGAACGTAGAGGCGCCGACGCTATCCATCACTGCATCCACCCCGCGCCCGTCTGTCAGTTCTCGCACGCGCGCTGCGAATTCCTCGGTTGTGTAGTTGATGGCATGGGCCGCGCCGTGGTCCAACGCCAACTGGCATTTCGCATCCGATCCTGCCGTGGCAATCAGCGTGATCCCTTCGGATTTCGCCCACTGGCAGGCGATCAGCCCAACGCCCCCGGCGGCGGCATGGAACAGGACCGTGTCCCCGGCTTTGAGCGGCACGGTGCGGTGAAAGAGGTATTGCACCGTCAACCCTTTGAGCATCATCGCGGCGCCCGTTTCAAACGGGATTGCGTCAGGCAGGGGGCAGACCTGGGCCGCGGGCATCACGCGGGCTTCCGCGTAGGCACCGGGGGGTTGCGCGGCATAGGCGGCACGGTCACCGGGTTTCAGGTGGGTGACGCCCTCGCCGACGGCGTCGACCACGCCCGCGGCCTCCATGCCCAAGGCGGCAGGCAATTGCATCGGATAGAGGCCAGAGCGTTGATAACAGTCGATGAAGTTAAGCCCACAGGCGTGGTGCTGAATGCGCACCTCACCTGGACCTGGCTCACCAACGGGGCGGTCAGTGAGTGTCAGGACCTCGGGTCCGCCATGTTTGTGGATGATAACGGTCTTGGCCATAGTGCGCGCCTTTGTAATGGATTTGGGCTACGATGGCGCGAAGTCCGGGACAAGGCAAGGGCCGCCCGCGCTGACGCGCGGCCGGCGGGGGGGCGAGGGGCTGCCGCCCCTCGCGCTCCCTGCTCCAAGGGGGGCGCACGCGCCCCCCTTGGAAATCCCCCCGTGGATATTTTTTGCACAAAGATGTCAGGGGGAAAGAGCCCAGTTTTGCAAGATCTGTGCCAATGAAACGAAGTCGGTGGTTTCGAGTTCGCATCGCTGCGAGGGGGGGGCGGTTTGGGGATCGGGGCCGTTTTCCATTGGGCGCGCAACAAAGGCAGTGCGCATACCGGCGCGCGGCGTCGGTGAAGATGGTGGCATCTGGTTTGACCTTGCCAAAGGTTTCGGCCGAGAGGATCGCGCCCAGGGCAGGCGGTTCCAGACACGGCTGAAGTCGGCGATCTGGGGTTCGGAAAAGCCGGTCACTTCAAAGTCACCCAGGAATTGGTCCAGACTGTCCCGGTTGATGGCTTCGGTTGGCTGCCATGGCAAGGCACCGGACGCAATTTTTCCAAGCGTGGCCATTTACCCTTCGATACGCCAGCGTGAGGCGAAGTCCGGCCAATCGACCGCCAATCCGGTTTGGGCAGACAGGGCTTCGCCCTCGGACACCACATGCGAGGTCCAGTCGGTGCCGGTGCCGAGCCTGTCAAAGAACACGGCATTGACGCGCAGTGTTACGCCGACGTGCCCAAGGGTGTCCGTTTGAATGTGCCCGTTGCCTGGGCGATCAGCGCGCCGTTGGCGTCATGCGCGTGCCCTTCCAGAAACACCGTCTTGAACCCGCCCCCCAGCACGCGGCCGGTGGCGGTGATGGTGCCTTTGGGCATGGGGGCGATGAAATTAACCGTCAGCGAAATCGTGGCATAGGGGATGCGTCCGCCATCGCCCCGGGTGAAGCTGGCTGTCGCCCCCATGGCTGTATCCAGCACGGTGGCGATCAGGCCACCGTGCAGATTGCCGTGCCGATTGGTGTGATCGTCGGTCACGTCCATCGACACGGTCACGCGCCCCGCCGCATCGCTGGTGTCCAGCGTGTAGCCCAGCGTTTTGCTGGTGCCGGTGCGATCGTGCGGCACGCCGGCTGTCATGCGCTGAGCGCGATGAACCGCTGCACGTGCCAATCCTCATCCCCGAAGCGGTGGTCGGCTGCGATCAGACGGCGTGAGACCGGGGCCAGCGCGTATTCCTCGGTCATGGCGATGCCGCCATGCATCTGGATCGCTTCCTCGGCCACCAAATGCGCCACCCGGCCCACCAGGCTTTTGGTGGCGCTGACATTGCGGTCGCGCAGGCGGGGTTCGGCGTGAAGGTTGCCCGCCAGGTTGATCACCGCCGAGCGCGCCATTTCCATTTCTATCGCGACATCCGCCATGCGGTGTTGCAAGGCCTGGAACTTGCCGATGGGCACGCCGAACTGGGTGCGGGTGCGCAGGTAGTCCAGCGTCATCGCCTTGGCGGTTTCCATCGCCCCCAGCGCATCGGCGCAGACCGCCAGGGTGGCGGCAGCCAACCGGGCGTCGAGGGTATCAGCTGTGCCCAGAAGGGTGGCCGGGGCGGCGTCCAATGTGACCTCGCTGACTGTGCCGCCGTTCAGCGCCGGGGTGGTCATCAAGGTGACGCCGGGGCTTTTGGGATCGACGCTGAACAAGGCTACCGCGCCATCGAGCATCGCGGTGACGATCAGCAGCCCAGCCTCATCCGCGCCGCAGACAACCGACTTGCGGCCAGACACCGTGCCGTTGGTTGCGGTGGTGCTGATCGGCCCCAGGTCATAGCGCAGGCCCGGTTCGGCATACGCCAAGGTCGCACGCAAATCGCCCGAGACGATCTGTTCGACCAGATCCCCTTTGCCGCAATCCGCCAGCAGGCCACCGGCCAGCCCGATTTCCAGAATTGGTAGGGGGCACCCAGTACGCCCAAGTTCCTCGAACACGACGGCCAGGTCGAACCCGTTGCCGCCAAAGCCGCCTTCGTCCTCGGTGAACAGCGCGCCCAGCACGCCCAGCTCCGCCAGATCGGCCCAGTTCGCGCCGCGTTCCAATGTGCGGCGCAGGCTGTCGGCCAGCATCCGGCGTTCTTCGGTATGGTTGAAATCCATGATCTTTTTCCCCGCTCAGAGCCCCAGAATGGCCTTGGTGATGATACCGCGCTGCACCTCATTCGAGCCGCCGTAGATCGAAATCTTGCGGTTGTTCAGGTAGGTGTTGGTGGTGCGCGCCGAATAGTCTGGCCCCGGATGATAGATGTTGCCCTCCAGATCCTCAGGCACGAAGGGCACCGCCCAGGGGCCAATCGCGCGGCGGTGCAGGTCGTTGATCTGCTGGCGAATGATTGAGCCTTTGACCTTGAGCATGGAGCTTTCCGCCCCCGGCGCGGCCCCGGCATCAGCCCCCGCGACAACCCGCAGGTTGGTGGTGGCCATGGCCATCACCTCGATCTCCAGCCGGGCCAGACGGGCCGCGAACAGCGGATCTTCGATCAATGGGCGGCCGTGATTCATCTCGGCCCGGGCGGCGGTTTTCAGGGCGTCCAGCGCCGCCTGAGACGCGCCAACCCCGGCGATGCCGGTGCGTTCGTGGGTCAGCAGGTATTTGGCATAGGTCCAACCCTTGTTTTCTTCGCCCACCAGATTTTCAACCGGGACTTTCACATCGGTGAACCAGACCTCGTTCACCTCATGCACGCCGTCGATCAGGATGATCGGGCGCACTTCGATGCCGGGCGTGTCCATGTCGATCAACAGAAAGCTGATACCTTGTTGTTGCTTGCCCTCGGTCGAGGTGCGCACAAGGCAGAAGATCTTGTTGGCGAACTGGCCCAAGGTGGTCCAGGTTTTCTGCCCGTTGACGATGTAATGATCGCCGTCGCGCACGGCGCGGGTTTTCAGGCTGGCCAGGTCGGACCCTGCGCCGGGTTCGGAATAGCCCTGGCACCACCAGTCTTCGCCCGACAGGATGCGCGGCAGATAATAGTCCTGCTGCTCTTTTGAGCCGAACGCCTGAAGCACCGGCGCCAGCATCCCCACACCAAATGGCACAACGCGCGGGGCGTGGGCATAGGCGCTTTCCTCATCAAAGATATGCTTTTGCACCGCCGTCCAGGCACCGCCGCCGAATTCCTTGGGCCACGGTCCAGCCAGATACCCCTGCTCGTTCAGGCGGGTGTGCCACATGTCCATGTCGGCTTTGTTCAACGGCTCGCCTGAGGCCACCTTGGCCGCCACATCGGCGGGCAGTTTGTCTTTCATGAAGGCGCGCATTTCGGCGCGAAAGGCATTTTCTTCAGCTGTGTAATTGAGGTCCATGTCGTTCCCCCCCTCAGAAGATTTCGAACAGGCCGGCGGCACCCGCGCCGCCACCGATGCACATTGTCACAACGCCGTATTTCGCGCCGCGCCGTTTGCCTTCCAGCAGGATATGACCGGCCATGCGCGCGCCGGACATGCCATAAGGGTGGCCGATGGCGATGGCCCCGCCGTTCACGTTGAATTTTTCGGGATCAATGCCCAGCGTGTCGCGGCAATACAGGCACTGCGACGCAAACGCCTCATTGAGTTCCCACAGATCGATGTCGTCGATCTTCAAGCCATGACGTTCCAACAGGCGCGGGATGGCATAGACCGGCCCGATGCCCATTTCGTCGGGCTCACACCCGGCGACGGCATAGCCCCGGAACGCGCCCAGCGGTTCCAACCCGGCCTTTGCCGCCTCGGACGCCTCCATCAGCACAACGGCGGCAGCACCATCTGACAGCTGGCTGGCGTTGCCCGCGGTGACAAAGTTGCCCGGCCCGCGCACGGGGTCCAACTTTTGCAGACCTTCCAACGTGGTGCCCGGGCGGTTGCATTCGTCTTTTTCCAACGTGACGGCATGCTTGCTGATCTCACCGGTGGCCTTGTCCTTGACGGCCATGGTCACATCCATCGGCACGATCTCATTGGCGAACAGCCCGGCCTCCTGCGCGGCGGCGATGCGCTGCTGGCTGCGCAGGGCGTAGTCATCTTGTGCCTCACGGCTGACGCCATACCGCTGTGCCACGATATCCGCGGTGTCGATCATCGGCAGATACAGCTCGGGCTTGTGCTCCAGGATCCAGGGCTCTGGCGCGTTGCGCGGGCTGGGCTGGTTCAGGCTGATGCTTTCCACCCCGCCGGCCAGAATGGCGCGCGCCCCTTCCAGCTTGATCATATGCGCGCCCTGGGCAATCGCCTGCAGGCCCGAAGCACAAAAGCGGTTCACCGTGGTGCCCGCAACCGACATCGGCAAGCCAGCCCGAACCGCCACCTGACGCGCGGCATTGCCGCCGGTCACGTTCTCAGGCAGGGCGCAGCCGAAAATGGAATCCTCGATCAGCGCGGGATCAATCCCGGCACGGTCCACGGCATGGCGCGCCGCATGAGCCGCAACTGTGACGCCGTGCGTCTGGTTGAATGCGCCCCGGTACGCCTTGCCGATGGCGGTGCGTGCGGTCGATACGATGACTGCGTCTTTCATGGATTATCCCCCGTTCAGGCTGGAAAAGTCGCGCCCTTCGGCGACGAGTTGTTGCAAAAGCGGAGCGGGCTGCCAGAAGAAATCGTCGGTTTTCGCCTCGCGCTCGATGGTGGCCAGAACCTTGTCCAGACCGATGTAGTCGGCGTAATGCATGGGCCCGCCCCGAAAACGCGGGAAGCCGTAGCCGTAAAGCAGTGTCACATCGACATCCAACGGACGCAGCGCAATGCCTTCGCCAACGACCTTGGCACCTTCGTTGATCATCGCGGCCATGTAGCGCTCGACGATCTCGGCGTCGGTAAAGCTGCGCGGGGTGATCCCCTTGGCAGCGCGCTCGGCGGCGATGATCTCCTCGACCTCTGGGTCCGGGCGGCCCTTTGGGGATTTTTCATCATAGATGTAATGCCCATGCCCGGTTTTGCGGCCCAGGCGGCCCTTATGATAGAGCACATCGCCCCAATCCCCGATGCGTTCACGCGGATCGCGGGTGGGCAGCAGGCGTTGGCGGGTCAGATAGCCGATGTCGATCCCGGCAAGATCGGACACGGCATAGGGCCCCATCGCGAAGCCGAATTCGACCAGCGCCTTGTCGATCTGGAAGGGGCTGGCCCCTTCCAGCACCATGTGATCACCCGCCGTGCGATAGGTCTTCAAGATGCGGTTGCCGATAAAGCCGTCGCAGACGCCAGCGCGCACCGGCACTTTTTTCAACGCCTTGGCCAGCGCGAAACCCGTGGCCACCACATCCTGCGCGGTCTTGTCGGCCACGACGATTTCCAAAAGCCGCATCACATGGGCCGGGGAAAAGAAGTGCAACCCGATCACATCGGCCGGGCGTTTGGTGATGGCGGCGATCTCATCGACGTTCAGATAGCTGGTGTTCGTCGCCAGAACCGCGCCCGGTTTGCAGATCGCGTCCAACTTGGTGAACACGTCTTTCTTGACGTCCATCGATTCGAAGACCGCTTCGATCACCAGATCGGCATCGGCCAGCGCGGCATAATCGTCGCTGGTGACCAAAGCGTCAGACAACAACGCCTCGCGCTGTTCGGGCTTCAGTTTGCCCCGGTTCACACTGTCAGCCAGCGTGTTGGCGATGCCCGCGCGGGCATTTCCGGCGGCTTCTGCATCGCGCTCGATCAAGGTCACCGTCAAACCGTTCAGCAGGCAAGATACGGCAATGCCGCCGCCCATTGTGCCGCCGCCGATCACGCCGACATGCGCCACAGTGCGCGGCTGCACGCCTTTCAGGTCAGGCAGGCTGGCCACCTTACGTTCAGAAAAGAACGCATGGATCATGGCGGCGCGCTGCGGCGTCTGCATCAGGTCCCAAAAGCCCTGGCGTTCAATTTTCATGCCTTCGGCAAACGGCAGCGCCGTGCCTTCGACTGCCACGTCGATGCCGCGCAGATGGCAGACGTGGCCCTTGTTGGCACGCGCGGTCTTGGCGCGCAGGGCGTCCAGATCCACGTCATCATAAGGTGCCACGTCCATTTCCGAGACCCGGCGCACGGGCAGCCCTTCATCCAGGACTTTCTGTGCAAACTGCAGACCGGCCTCCAATGGCGTGGCGTCAATCACGGCGTCCACGATGCCCAGCTTCAGGCATTCATCGGCTTTGACCTGGCGGGCGGTGGTGAAGATCTGGCAGGCTGGGATCATCCCGATCAGGCGCGGCAGGCGTTGGGTGCCCCCGGCCCCCGGGATCAGGCCCAGATGAACCTCTGGCAGGCCGATGCGCGCGCCCGGCACTGCAACGCGGTAATGCGACCCCAGCGCCACCTCGAACCCGCCACCCAGTGCAGTGCCGTGGATCACGCACACCACGGGTTTTTCCAGCGCCTCGATGTGGTGGATCACATCCGGCAGGTGCGGCGTAACCGGCGGCTTGCCGAATTCCTTGATGTCGGCACCGGCGATAAAGGTGCGCCCGTCGGCGACCAAAACGGCGACCTTCTGGTCCGACACGGCAAAGGCATCGGCTGCGGCGACCAAACCCTGGCGCACGGCGGCGCTGGTTGCGTTGACCGGCGGGTTGTTGACGCGGATCACGCCGATGTCGCCATGGGCTTCGAAGGTGACAGGTCCCTGCACAGCAAATCCTTTCGATGACTGACTGGCGACAGAATGGGCTGACCTCGCGCAGGTATCAAGCGGCGGTCAAGCGGATGCGCAAACGACGCAGCGGCACGCACCGCAATGCCATGCTGACCAATGCTGTGATTGGGGCGCCGTGTCGTTGCCAAACCGGACCTTGGCAGTTTGCCGCCGGGGGTCTGCCGACCGTAGCGGCTGAATGGCGTTTAGGGTCAAGGGGGGGATGGTGGGTGATGAGAGGCTCGAACTCCCGACATCTTCGGTGTAAACGAAGCGCTCTACCAACTGAGCTAATCACCCGCGCCGCCCTGATAAACCGAAGCGATGGGCGCTGACAAGGGGAAGCGGTATCTGTATTCACGCAAATTTTTGCCGTTAACGGCAGGTTAACCTCTGTGCTGTTTTCTTTTTGGCATGAAGAAGGTCTTTTGGTTCCTTGCCCTCAGCCTGTTTTTGGGCGGTTGCGCGTCGCCCGATCGGGGGTATTGGGGCGTTGATGCCCGGCACGTGCAAATCGACGGGCGCCGGTATGAGGTCTTTGCCCGCCTGGATGAAACCCGTCCCCGCGTGCAAGTGATCCGCATGGGCTACGCCCGGCGGTCAGAACATGTGGCGATCCTGCCGGCCATGCTGCAAGCCGCAACGCAGGCGACCGGATGCACCGTGATCGAAGGGTCCGCCGTCGGTGACAGCGGCGTCATGACCGCGCGTCTTCGGTGTGGCTGAACATCAGATCCACCCCCTCATGTTATTTAACATGCAAAGAACAGCATGAATCGCGCCTGAATTTGCGCAAGATCAAAGTCAGTGCCCCGCCAACGCTTAAACTTGGCGGCAGCCTGTTTGAACAAAAAGGGGGCACAAGATGCTTCGTTTGATGTCCTTGCTTTACGCCATCATCGGCACCACCGCCGCAGGCATCGGTGTCATTGTCGCGGTGACGATGAACTTGTATGACGTCCAGTCGATTGTCGTTGCAGCCGTGATCGGTGCGCTGATCGGTTTGCCGGTGTCTTGGCTGGTAGCCCGGAAATTGCAAAGCATCTGACGCCGTTCAATTGTCCAGAAAGGTCCGGATTGCGGCCTCGAACTCACGGGGTTTTTCGGCATGCAGCCAATGCCCCGCGCCGGGAATTCTGGCAATATACGCAGCTGGAAACAGGGCTTTGATCGCCCCGCGCGCATCCGCTTGCACGTAATCTGACAGCCCGCCCGCCAAAAACAGCGCTGGGCCCTCAAAGGGGGGCAGCGCCGACACATCAGGCCAGCCTGTAATCAGGTCCATTTGGCGCTCCAGCGCCTCGAAGTTCAGGCGCCAAACGGGCGGCGAGGCTTTCAGGTCCAACGATTGCAGCAAAAACGCCCGCACCGGCGCGTCGTCAATCGACTGCGCCAAGCGCCGGTCGGCCTCGGACCGTGCGCTCAATCCGGTCAGATCCAACCCGCGCATGGCCGCTATCAGATGGGATTGGCTGTGCGGATAGGCGACCGGCGCAATATCCGCCACGATCAGGCGGTTGACCAACTCAGGCCGGCTCAACGCCAGCATCATCACCGCCTTGCCCCCCATCGAATGGCCCAAAACATCAACCGCGCGCCCTTCGCCCGCGATCACCTGCGCAAGGTCCTGCGCCATGGCGGGGTAGTCGTGCAAAGGGTCGTGAAAGCTGCCTGCGTGGTTGCGCATGTCCACCGCCAGAACCTCGCGGGTGTCGGACAGGCGCTTGGCGATGGCACCCCAATTGCGCGCCGACCCAAACAGGCCATGCGCGATCAAAAGCGGGCGGGCGTCGGATGATGCGCCATGGCGAATGATGTTGAGCATCGGCTCCCTCGCGTATGTTGTCCGTCCCTTACATGAAAACGCGCGCCCCGGCAAAGCCACGGGCGCGCGCCAATCACATGTCGTCCGCTCTAAATCACAGGTTGGGATACATCGGGAATTGTGCGCACAAGGCCTGAACCTTGGCGCGAACTGCGGCCTCGACCTCGGCATTGCCGTCCTCGCCGTTCGCAGCCAAACCATCGACCACTTCAACGATCCAGTCCGCGATTTGACGGAATTCGCCTTCGGTAAAGCCGCGCGTTGTGCCGGCCGGGGTGCCTAGACGCACGCCCGAGGTCACCGTCGGCTTTTCCGGGTCAAACGGAATACCGTTCTTGTTGCAAGTGATATGAGCGCGGCCCAAAGCCTTTTCGGTGGCGTTGCCCTTTACGCCCTTGGGGCGCAAATCGACCAGCATGACATGGGTGTCGGTGCCGCCGGTGACGATATCCAGCCCGCCCTTCATCAATTGATCTGCCAACGCTTGTGCGTTCTTGACAACCTGGGCCTGATAGTCGCGAAAATCAGGGCGCAGGGCCTCTCCGAATGCCACGGCCTTGGCGGCGATGACATGCATCAACGGGCCGCCCTGGATGCCGGGGAAAATGGCTGAGTTCACCTTTTTCGCGATGGTTTCGTCATTGGTCAGGATCATGCCGCCGCGCGGGCCGCGCAACGTCTTGTGCGTCGTTGTCGTGGCGACGTCGGCATAGGGAAAGGGCGAGGGATGCTGGCCGCCCGCGACGAGCCCGGCGAAATGGGCCATGTCAACCATCAGGTAGGCACCGACCTTGTCGGCAATCGCGCGAAATCTGGCAAAGTCGATCTGGCGCGGAATGGCCGAACCACCGGCGATGATCAGCTTGGGCTGATGCTCGATCGCAAGGGCCTCAACCTGATCATAATCGATCCGGTTGTCCTGCTGGCGCACACCATATTGCACCGCATTGAACCATTTGCCGGACTGGTTGGGCTTTGCGCCATGGGTCAGATGCCCGCCCGAGGCCAGATCCATACCCAGGATGGTGTCGCCGGGCTTGATCAGCGCGGTAAAGACGCCCTGGTTGGCCTGCGATCCTGAATGGGGCTGGACGTTGGCGAAGGCGCAGCCGAACAAGTCACACGCGCGTTCAATCGCCAGGTTTTCGGCAATGTCGACATATTCGCAGCCGCCATAATACCGCTTGCCCGGATACCCTTCGGCGTATTTGTTCGTCATCACCGAACCTTGCGCCTGCATGACGGCTGCGCTGACAATGTTCTCGGACGCGATCAATTCGATCTCATCGCGCTGGCGGCCCAATTCAAGGCCGATGGCTTTGGCGATCTCAGGGTCACGGGTGGTCAGGTCTTCGGTGAAGAAATCTGTCGAAGTGGTCATCTGCGTCTCCCGCCGCTGGATGGATAGGGGTTGAGGCGGTGTGTAACGCAGCAAACCCCGTGCGGAAAGCGACGAAAACGTCGCAATCGCACGCAATAGCGAAACACCCTTTCCGATTGCCTGCACCGCGCGCATTTGCGAAACCAGAAGGGAAAACCGCGGCAAGGAGAAAAAGCGCGTGCCAGACCACCAACCGCAAGGGCGTGGCCCGATCGTGTTTCTGGCCAGCCAGACAACAGCCGCGCAGGCCGCGCGCGAAGAACTGGTTGCGCGGTATGGGGACGCGCCACTGGCGCAGGCCGGGGTGATTGTTGCGCTGGGCGGGGACGGGTTCATGCTGGAAACCCTGCATTCCAAGCAAACCCGCGACATCCCGGTATACGGCATGAACCGGGGCACCGTCGGCTTTTTGATGAACGCCTTTTCGTTGGAGGATCTCCCGCGCCGTCTGGCGCAGGCACAGGAGACCACGCTGAACCCGCTGGCGATGACGGCGACCGATGCCGCCGGGGTGCAGCATGAGGCGCTGGCGATCAACGAGGTGTCGTTGCTGCGTGAAGGGCCGCAAGCCGCCCGATTGCGCATCACGGTGGATGGCAAGGTGCGCATGGAGGAATTGGTGTGTGACGGCGCGCTGGTGGCCACACCGGCCGGATCCACCGCCTATAATTATTCCGCCCACGGCCCAATTCTGCCCATCGAAGCCGATGTTCTGGCGCTGACCGCCATGTCCGCGTTTCGCCCGCGTCGCTGGCGCGGGGCGTTGTTGCCCAAGACGGCGGTCGTGCAGTTTGATGTCCTGGAGCCTGAGAAACGCCCGGTGATGGCAGATGCCGACGCGCAATCGGTACGCAACGTGGTGCAGGTGGTGATCCGGTCGGATCCGGAGCTGCATCACCGGCTGCTTTTTGATCCGGATCACGGCCTGGAAGAACGCCTGATCCGCGAGCAGTTTTTCTGATCCGCCCTGAGGTGCAAACCGGAGACCGGCTGCGCCGGTCACACGATCAGCCAGGCCCCGTTCGGGCCGGGCAGGGTGGGGGCGCTGCCCCCGCCGCCTGCGGCGTCGCCCCCGGGATATTTGAGGCACAAAGATGGGGATCAGGCCGTGAGTTTGTGGCGCGCGAGAGATTGGTATGCCGGGAGTGCGGCGTCGGCCAGGGTTTGATCGGCAGCTGAGAGGCGGGGAGGTGATCCTTCGGCGCTGTCAAACCCTGTTGAGGCGTGAACAGCGTGATACCAATGCGGCGCCCAGGCGCCGTCGAACGGTTTCGGGCCGGCGGGCCAGTGCAGCATGCGGTCGGTGTAGGGAATCCCGAGCGCATCACACAGCGCACGCAGCATTGGGCCGGGGCGGGCGCGCACATCGGTCGAATCGATGACCGGCGGGGCGGTGCCCGTTTGCTGTGAGATTTGGCGAAACAAGGCCAGTTGCTGATGAAAGCCCAGGTCATCCAGCGTCGGAGATTCGCGTTTGCGCGTGTAAGAGGCGATGACGCGGGCCGGGTGGCGGATCAGGAACGCATGGCGGCACTGCATCATCCAGCCGGTCGGCATCTGCGGCAGCATGTGCTGCGTCATGTGTTTTTGATACCAAAGCGGGGCGGTCTGCCCCCCGTCTAGTGGCACCTCGGCCGGGTCGCTGGGTTGGCTGGTCAGCACGGCATCGCGCATCGGGTGATCGATCCCGGTAAGGGACAGATAGGCGGCATAGAAGGGTTCGTCGGACACGTGGCAATCGCCCCTGGCGGCGAAGGCATACATCAACGCAGTTGACAGGTTGCGGGGCCCGGACCACATGGCAATGCGCAAAGTCATGGGCCTTTTTCCTGCGCCTTGGCGGCGTCCCACAGGGCGTCCATTTCGGCCAGATCCGAGTCTGCGGGGCTGCGGCCCTGTTGTGCCAGTTGGGTTTCAATGAAGTGAAAACGGCGGGTAAATTTGTCGTTGGCGGCGCGCAAGGCGGCCTCGGGATCAATATCCAGGTGCCGTGCGAGATTGGCCATGACAAACAGCAGGTCGCCATATTCCTCGAACTGGTCCTGAGGCTCTGCCTCAGTCAACTCTCGCGCCTCTTCGGCGATCTTGTCGATCACGGGGCCCACATCCGGCCAGTCAAACCCCACCCGCGCCGCACGTTTTTGCAGCTTCACCGCGCGGGTCAGGCCGGGGTGCCCAACCGGCACATCATCCAGGACGCCGCCCTGCGCGCGGGCGGCGCGTTCACGGGCTTTCATGGCTTCCCAGGCTTGGGTCTGCGCCGCGGCGCTGTCGATAAGCGTATCGCCGAACACATGCGGATGGCGCGCGACCATCTTGTTTGCGATGTCGCGAATTACGTCCTCCAGCGTGAAGTGCCCGGCTTCCGATGCCATTTGCGCGTGGTAGACGGATTGAAACAGCAGATCGCCCAGTTCGCCGCGCAGCCCGGTCCAATCCTTGCGGGCAATGGCGTCAGCGACCTCATATGCCTCTTCGATGGTATAGGGCGCGATGCTGTCGAAGTCCTGCACCAGATCCCAGGGGCAGCCGGTGACCGGTGTCCGCAAACGCGCCATGATCATGGCCAGGCGCGGCAATCCGCCGTTTGGATCGTGGATCAGGGGATCATCTGCCATTGCGTGCGCCCGCTTTATTGCCCAAGTTGCGTCTTTGTCCCCCAGCAGCGCGCCGGAGTCCACCATGCCTGTCATCAACCGTATCGCCGATTACGCCGAGGATCTGACCACATGGCGCCGGCACTTGCATCAACACCCGGAAACGCGGTTTGACTGCCATGAAACTGCGGCCTTCGTGGTGGAACGGCTGCGCAGTTTCGGCATTACCGAGATCCATGAAGGGATCGCGCAAAGTGGCGTGGTGGCGGTGATCGAGGGGCAGGGGGACGGGCCGGTGATCGGGCTGCGCGCGGATATGGATGCGCTGCCGATTGAAGAGGAGACCGGGGCCGAATATGCCTCTGAAATCGCGGGAAAGATGCATGCCTGTGGCCATGACGGGCATACCACGATGCTGCTTGGGGCAGCGAGATATCTGGCCGAGACCCGAAACTTCGCAGGCCGCGTTGCGCTGATCTTTCAGCCCGCCGAGGAATGGGGGGGCGGGGCCGGTGTGATGGTCGAAGACGGCGTGATGGAGCGGTTCGGCATCAGCCAGGTTTACGGAATACACAATGCGCCCGGCGTGCCGTTGGGCGAATTCCACGGCTGCGCCGGGCCGATCATGGCGGCGGTTGATACGCTGTGGGTCACGGTCACCGGGCGCGGCGGGCACGGCGCGCAGCCTGAGGATACGGCGGATCCGGTGGCCGCGATCGTCGCCATGGTGTCGGCTTTGCAGACCATTGTCAGCCGCAACCGAAAGGGTACGGACGCGCTTGTGATCAGCGTGACGCAAATCCATACCGGCAGCGCCGACAACGTCATCCCCGAAAGCGGGTGGTTCTGCGCGACAATCCGCAGTTTTGATGCCGAGGTCCGCGCGATGGTGGAAAAGCGGTGCCAAGAGGTTATCGCTGGTACGGCGGCGGCCATGGGGGTCAGTGCCGAGGCACGATATGAAAAGGGCTACCCGGCGACGGTCAATCACCCGGCACAGACTGATTTCGCTTTTGACGTCGCGCGAGAAGTGGGCGCAGCCGCGCTTGAGGCCGAACCGGTCATGGGGGCCGAGGATTTCGCCTATATGCTGGAGCGTCGTCCTGGCGCCTATCTGTTCCTGGGGCAGGGGCCGGGGGCCGGGTTGCATCATCCGAAATATGATTTCAACGATGCGGTCGCACCAATCGGCGCCAGCTTCTTTGCCCGCCTGGTTGAGCGCGCGCAACCTCGCGCAGCAGAGTAACGGGCGGTGACGCCAACCCTTCTGGCCCCGCTGTTGGCGCTTGCGGCGTCGCTGATCTTTGCGTGGAACACCTTTATTCAACGCCGCGCACTGGATGATACCGACACGGCAACCGGCGCGTTTCTGTCGGTGATGTCCACGGCGGGTCTGTGCTGGATCCTGTCGCCGTTTTTCGTGCAGGCGGACTACTGGCGGTCGCCCATGTTGTGGCAATTCGCCATCATCGGGCTGGCATTTCCCGCGGCCGGGCAATGGTTGCAGCTTCGGTCTGTCGGGGTGGTTGGGCCGTCGCTGACGGCGTCGCTGGGTGCGTTGACCCCGCTGTGTTCGGTCACCATCGGCGTGATGTGGCTGGACGAAGCGGTTGAGTTGCACACAGCGCTGGGCGTGTTTTTGATGGTCGGCGCCGTGGCCTTGGCCAGTTGGTCCCCCAAGGGCGTGAAACGGGGATGGCCGCTTTGGGCGATATCCTTTCCATTGGGGGCGGCTTTGGCGCGCGGCTTGGCGCAACCGGGGCTGAAGGATGGGCTATCGCAGTTGCCCAGCCCGTTTTTTGCGCTGTTGATCGGCTCAACCGTGTCGACGTTGGTGTTGGGGTTCATGTGGCTGCGCCACCGTGCGCGCGGGCGAATGCAGTTGGGCAGAGGGGCCAAGCGGTTCGTGATCGTCGGGGTGTTGAACGGCATTGGGATCTTGTCGCTGAACGCCGCACTGGGCCTTGGGGCGCTGGCCGTCGTGTCGCCGATTATCTCCACGACCCCGCTGTGGACCTTGGCATTAAGCGTATTGGTGTTCCGGCGCGAGATACTGGGCTGGCGTCACCTGGCGGTGGCGCTAATGGTGGTCGCGGGTGCAATAATGATCCTGTTGCGCTGAATTGGGGCGCGCCTGTTTCGGATTTGAGACGAAAAACGCCGCCCGAAGGGGGGCGGCGTTTTCAGGGTCAGCGGCTTTCGACTTCTGAGTAGTCGCGCCGCGGCGCCCCGGTATAAAGCTGGCGCGGACGGCCAATTTTCAATTCCGGATCCGAGATCATCTCTTTCCATTGGGCGATCCAGCCCACCGCGCGGCTAAGTGCGAAAATCGGCGTGAACATCGCAGTCGGGAAGCCCATGGCCTCAAGGATGATGCCAGAATAGAAATCGACGTTCGGGTAAAGCTTCTTTTCCACGAAATACGGATCTTCCAGCGCAATGCGCTCCAGTTCCTTCGCGACTTTCAGCGTCTCGTTGTCGTCAATGCCCAGCAGGCCCAGAACCTCGTCCGCCGACTCCTTCATGACTTTCGCGCGTGGGTCGAAATTCTTGTAGACGCGGTGGCCAAAGCCCATCAGGCGGAACGGATCGTCCTTATCCTTGGCGCGGGCGATGAATTCGGGGATCCGGTCAACGGTTCCGATTTCACGCAGCATTTCCAGACATGCCTGGTTCGCGCCACCGTGCGCCGGCCCCCAAAGGCAGGCAATCCCTGCGGCGACGCAGGCAAACGGATTGGCGCCCGACGACCCGGCCAGACGCACCGTCGAGGTGGACGCGTTCTGTTCGTGATCGGCATGCAGCATCATGATGCGGTCCATGGCCTTGGCCAGAATCGGATCAACGACATAATCCTCGGCCGGGACGGCAAAGCACATGTGCAGGAAGTTACCCGCGTAATCGAGCGAGTTCTTGGGGTAAACGAAGGGCTGACCGATCGAATACTTGTAGGCCATCGCGGCGATGGTCGGGATCTTTGCGATCATGCGGATGGCCGCAACTTCGCGCTGCCATTCGTCGTTGATATCGGTCGAATCGTGGTAAAAGGCCGACATCGCGCCGACCACGCCAACCATGGTCGCCATCGGGTGTGCATCGCGGCGGAAACCCCGGAAGAAATACTGCATCTGCTCGTGGACCATCGTGTGGTTGGTCACGCGTGCTTCGAAATCCAGCATTTCCTGTGCGTTGGGCAGTTCGCCGTATAGCAGCAAGTAGCAGACTTCCAGATGGTGCGACTTGTCGGCCAGTTGTTCGATCGGATAGCCCCGATACAACAACTCGCCCTTGTCACCGTCGATGAAGGTGATCGTGGACGAACAGGAGGCAGTCGACGTGAAGCCCGGGTCATAGGTAAAAACGTCGCTCTGTGCATAGAGCTTGCGGATATCCACGACGTCCGGCCCGGCCGTGGGCGAGTACATCGGCATCTCCAGCGTTTTGCCGCCAACCGTCAGTGTCGCACTCTTCTTGGATTCTGCCATCGCTTCCCTCGCTCATTCCCAAAATTCTGGCCGGTTCGGAACCGGGCCCCGTTCAGTCGTCTTGCCGGGCGACAGCTTCAGCAAGCCGTGCCAGGGTTTCGTCGCGCCCCAGTACGGTCATCATGTCGAAGACGCTGGGCGACACCATGCGCCCGGCAAGTGCAGCCCGCATGGGTTGTGCAATCTTGCCAAGACCAAGTTCACGCTGCGCCGCAAACTCGCTCACCAGGTGTTCAAGTGTTTCGCGGTCCCAGCTAGCATTTTGCAACTGCGGCGTCAATTCGTCCAGTATACCACGGGATACATCATTCAGCGATTTAGCCGCCTTTGGGTCCATGTCCAAGGGGCGTTCGGCCAGAACAAAATGTGCCCTTTCAAGTATTTGACCGAAATTCCGTGCCTTTTCCTTGAGTTGAGGCATGGCCCGAAGGAGTCCGCCCTTTTGAGCCTCGGAGAAGGGCGGCGCACCGATTGCCGACTGATACGCCTGCAGTTCATGCAGCACTGCGGCATCTTCCATCACGGTGAAATGCTGCGCCGTCAAGTGATCCAGTTTCTTCAGGTCCAGCCGGGCGGGCGCCCGTCCGATTCCCCCCAAATCAAACCAGTCCTTTGCCTGCGCGTCGGTGAAAAATTCGTCATCCCCATGGCTCCACCCCAATCGGGTCAGATAATTGCGAATCGCTTCCGCCGGGTAGCCCATGCGTTGATAATCCTCGACCCCCAGCGCACCGTGGCGTTTGGACAGTTTTTTGCCGTCCTCGCCATGGATCAGCGGAATATGGGCAAAGACCGGCACGTCCCAGTCCATCGCGTTATAAACCTGGATCTGCCGCGCGGCGTTGTTCAAATGGTCATCCCCCCGGATCACATGGGTCACGCCCATGTCATGGTCATCGACGACCACAGCCAGCATATAGGTTGGCGTACCATCGGATCGTAAACAAACCATGTCATCCAGTTGATCATTGCGGATAACGACGCGGCCCTGCACCTGATCGTTGATCACCGTTTCCCCGTCACGCGGCGCTTTCAGGCGCACCACGTAGGGCGCGTCGGGGTGGGTGGACGGATCAGCGTCCCGCCAGGGTGAACGAAACAGCGTGCTTCGCTTTTCGGCGCGGGCGGCTTCGCGGAAGGCTTCGATCTCGTCCTGACTGGCAAAACATTTATAGGCGTGCCCCCGCGCCAGCATGTCATGCGCCACCGCCGAGTGCCGGTCGGCGCGCTCAAACTGGCTGATGGCGTCGCCATCCCAATCCAGCCCCAGCCAGGTCAGGCCAGACAAGATCGCCGCAGTTGCCTCGGGCGTGGAGCGGGCGCGGTCGGTGTCTTCGATCCGCAGGACGAACTTGCCCCCCCGGCCCCGCGCGTAAAGCCAGTTGAACAACGCGGTGCGGGCGCCGCCGATATGCAGGAATCCGGTGGGGGAAGGTGCGAAACGGGTGACGATCTGACCAGAGGCAGACGGGCTGGCGGCTGAGGAGGCGTTCATCTGGCGTTAACCTTTCGGAAACCATGCAAGGGATAGGCTGGCGCAAGCTCTAGGCAATGATGCAGGTGACCTCAAGTGGCGAGCGCCGCGCCCCCCGCGCCCACAGGGCCCGCAACCGGCCCTTTGGGGGCACAACGCTCCGGTGTCCTGATCTGGCTAAATCGTATGATTTCGGCGCCGCTTTTGGGATTGGCCCAAGCACAAGGGCAACTGTTCCCCTTTGTTCCGGTTTGTCTGGGCTTGGGGATCGGGTGCTATTTTGGCCTGCCCTCGGACCCGTCAATTTGGGTTCTGAGCGCACTTCTGGCGGCGTCGGGAATGCTTCTTGTGGCTGCGAAACGGACGCAAAGCCAATTGCGACCCGTTTTGTTTGCGCTGGCGCTGGCCTGCGCTGGCTTTGCGATTGCGGGCTTGCGCAGTCACAGCGTCGCCGCCCCGGTGTTGACCTGGCACCGGTATGGACCGGTCGAAGGGCGGATCATCGGGGTTGACCGGTCGGTGTCCGGCGCGGTGAGGGTGCTGCTGGATCGGGTGGTGCTGCCCGGTGTTTCGCCTGCGCGAACGCCGGTGTCGGTGCGGATCTCTGTGCATGGCGGGGCGCTGGATCTGGACCCCGTGGCCGGCACCCGCGTGATTCTGACCGGTCATCTGGGGCCTCCACCCGGCCCTGCTGAACCTGGCGGTTTCGACTTTCGCCGCATGGCCTGGTTTCAACGTCTGGGCGCGGTCGGCTACACCCGTAGCCCGATACTGGAACTGGAGCCCCCTGCACCGGGGGTGGCATTGTCGCTGACCCGCCTGCGTCAACGCATCAGTGCCGCAATACGCGCGCGGTTGCCGGATGAAACCGGCGGGTTTGTTGCGGCCCTGCTGACCGGGGATCGCTCGGGCGTCTCGCTTGACACAACCGAGGCGCTCAGGCGCTCCAATCTGGCGCATTTGTTGGCGATCTCTGGGTTGCACATGGGGTTGCTGACGGGGGTGGTCTTCGGCGCATTGCGCGCTGCAATGGCCTTGGTTCCCGCATTGGCGCTGCGGTTCCCGATCCGCAAGATGGCTGCCGTGGGGGCATTGCTGGCGGCTGCGTTCTACCTGGCGCTGTCTGGCGGGAATATCGCCACGCAACGCGCATTTGTAATGGCCGCGACCATGCTGGGCGCGGTGCTGGTGGACCGGCGCGCGATTTCACTGCGCTCGGTCGCGCTGGCCGCCGTGATCGTGCTTTTGTGGCGGCCCGAGGCGTTGCTGAATGCCGGGTTTCATCTGTCCTTCGCGGCGACCGTGTCTTTGGTTGCCGTGTTTCGGGCGCTGAAGGACCGGCGCGCCGGACGCGCGCGAACCCGCAAGTCATGGATGCGGCGCGCCATGGGCCCGGTGCTGACAACGGCGCTGTGTTCGTTGATCGCCGGCTTGTCCACGGCCCCGATTGCAGCGGCGCATTTCAACCGCATCGCTGACTATGGGCTATTGGCCAACGTGGTCAGTGTGCCGTTGATGGGGTTGGTGGTGATGCCCGCAGCGGTGCTGTCAGCGCTGCTTTGGCCGTTTGGCGCCGAGGGCGCAGGGCTTTGGTTCATGGCGCAGGGCAGCCGCTGGATTCTGGGCGTGGCTCATACGGTTGGCGGCTGGCCGGGCGCAGTGACACCTGTGACCGCGCCACCGGTCTGGGGGCTTCCGGTGCTTGGGGTCGGCGGCCTGTGGCTGGCGCTTTGGCCGACCCGTGCGCGCTGGGCCGGGGTGGTGTTGATGGCCGTCGCGCTTGGTGGCTGGGCCATGGCAGATCGGCCCGCCCTGTTGATCGCGCGTGATGGCGGGTTGATGGGGGTGATGACCGATCAAGGTCGCGCGCTCAGCAAACCCAGGGGCGACGGGTTCATTGCCCGCATCTGGCTGGAAAATGACGGCGATCCATCAGACCAGCCCAGCGCCGCCGCGCGGCTGGGTTTTCAACCCGTGCCCGGCGGCTCCGAACTGCAGTTTGCCGGACAACGCTGGGTGCATTTGCATGGCCGCCGGGGCGAGGCGGCTGTCGCGGAGACCTGCGCTGGGGGCGGCGTCATCGTCACCAATTTTAACGTGACCGCGCCCCGTGGCCCGTGCCAGGTGCTGGACCACGCCTTTTTGCAACGCTCAGGCGCGTTGGCTGTGGATCCGTCCGGCGCTTGGGTGTCGGTGCGCGAACTGGCCGGGGACCGGTTATGGACCCAACCCTGACGCCCCCCACCACAGCGGGCCGATTGTTGCCCAAACGACTCAAATTTGAAGGTGATTCGCTTAAGTCTGGCCAGATTGACCCTGTTTTGTTACCCAGAAGAAAACAAACAGGCAAAAACAATGAGCAGTGTTTCCGGTTTCAACGGGGTATACGCCGTGGACTGGTCCCAAACCGCACCCGGTGAGGAATGGGGCCTTGATCTCGAATTTCTGAGCGTCGGCATGTCGTGGCGCTGGCGCGGCCAAGCCCGAAGGTTGGATGCACCGACCGAGACACTGTGGTTGGACGCCCCTCTCGACCGGATAGATCCGCGCCACCGCGCCCGGTCACGGCTGCGCCGTCTGGCGCTTGCGGCGATGCCGGACGCCCTGAGCGAGGCGAGCGATACCCTGTTGCCCGCAGCGCCCGGCACCTTGTCACTGACCGATGGTTTGCGTGTTTATCATGCCCGGCTGCTGCGACGGGACGCAGGGGCACTGCTTGTCTTTGACCCTCTGATGCCGCCGCCGGACCATGAGTTGTGGATCAGCGCCCTGAACATTGGCACCGCTCAATTGACCAACCGGATGGGCGTGATCTGCTTTCTGCGCGGCACGTTGATCGACACACCAGATGGCCCCAAGCCGGTTGAAACCCTGACCGCCGACGACCACGTCACCACCGCCGACAACGGCGCGCAACCCGTGGTCTGGCAGGGCGAGACCCGTTTGACAGGGGCTGAACTTTATCTGCATCCGCATTTGCGCCCGTTGCGTGTGGCGGCCGGGACGCTCAGCACACGGTGCCCGGACGAAGACCTTTGGATTTCACCCGGGCATCGGCTGTTGATGCCAGTGCGACCCGGCCTGTGCGCGGAACCAGACGTCTTGATCGCGGCCGAGGATCTGGAAGATGGCCGTGGCATTCGGCGGGATTTCAGCCTGACGTCGGTGCGCTACGTGCATCTTATGCTGGAGCGTCACGAGATCATCATCGCCAATGGCGTGCCCTGCGAGAGCTTTCACCCGGCGCTGGCGGATCAGCGAGTGTTGGCCTGGCACGCCAGAACGCTGGAACGCGCCAAGCCCGGATTGATCAACGATCCGACCGGTTATGGCGGCACCGTCCGGCGGTGTCTGGACCGTGGTGAGGCAGCGATTTTGCGCGGGGCGCTGGCCCTGACCAACTAAGCTGGTGCGCCGCTTACCGGCGCCAGCGGCGGGCCAAGGCACGAAATCGGATCACCCAGGCAGAGACAAACGGGCGCAGCCGGGGCAGATCGATGGCCAGCAGCAACAGGCCGATCGGCAACATCCAGAACCCGACAATTGGCAGGAACCCCAGAAACCCGCCCAGAATGAACAGCACCGCCAGCGGCAGGCGAATCACCGCGCGCCCCGGTGCAATAACCGCACGCAACGCGCCACCAAGCGCGGGCACGCTGCCCTCTAGCCGCGAGATCTGGCGGTCAAAGCGTCGGTTGGTGCGGGAATGAGGGCTGTTGCGCATGCTGGGTCACATGGGGGTGGGCAATCTGCGCGTCAATGGCTGAATTCACGCGGCGACGCGTTGACACCCCGCGCCCCACCTGTATAAGCGCGCCGTCCGGGTGCCATGTCTTGAACAGGGTGCCCGGTCTTCATTGGTGTTGGTGGACCCCGCAAGGGGAAGCCTGTCGCCCGAGGGCCCCCGGCCTGACGGAAAGGACAACGCCCTTCGAACCACTCAGAAGGAGATCAGCCGTGACCAAACGCACGACTGCCAAGTACAAACTCGATCGTCGCATGGGCGAAAACATCTGGGGCCGCGCCAAATCGCCGGTCAACCGCCGCGAATACGGCCCGGGCCAGCACGGACAGCGCCGCAAGGGCAAGCTGTCGGACTTCGGCACCCAGTTGCGCGCCAAGCAGAAGCTGAAAGGCTACTACGGCGATCTGACCGAAAAGCAATTCAAGCGCATTTACGGCGACGCAGCCCGGATCAAGGGCGACACCGGTGAAAATCTGATCGGCCTGCTCGAGCGCCGCCTGGACGCTGTTGTTTACCGCGCCAAGTTTGTGCCGACGATCTTCGCCGCGCGCCAGTTCGTGAACCACGGCCACGTGACCGTGAACGGCAAGCGCGTGAACATCGCCAGCTACCGCGTCAAGGAAGGCGACGTGATCGCCGTTCGTGACCGCTCGAAGCAATTGGCCATCGTTCTGGAATCGACCCAACTGGTTGAGCGCGACGTGCCCGATTACATCGACGCCGATCATTCCAAACTGACCGCGACCTACGTGCGCACGCCTGGCCTGGCCGATGTGCCTTACGCGGTTCAAATGGAACCCAACCTGGTCGTCGAATATTACGCCAAGAACTGATCCGGCCTCGGCTCATCAGCGTCTTGCACATGCATTGGGGCCGCGCCGGGACAACCGGGGCGGCCCTTTTCTGTTGCGTGTCGTGGTGTGGCGGCCGGGTTTGAGTATTTGGAGAAAGATGAAGCTGCATTCGGTCAGAAGCGGCTGATGGCGCTGGCAGCAAAGGGGTTGGCGCGCTAGAATCGCCCAAACGGGCAGGGAACGGAGACCAGGGATGACCACCATCCTCAAACCGCAGCCGGGCATCATGAATATCGCGCTGTATGTCAGCGGTGAAAGCAAGCTTGCTGGCAAGGCGGATGTGCTGAAGTTGTCGGCAAATGAAAACCCGTATGGCCCGAGTGCGCATGCGCGTGAAGCATTCGCGCGCGCTGCGGGCGATCTGCATCGATATCCCGCCACCGACCACGCCCCTTTGCGTGCGGCTATCGCAGAGGTGCACGGGCTGGACGCGGAGCGCATCATCTGTGGTGTCGGCTCGGACGAAGTGCTGCAGTTCATCACGCAATGTTACGCTGGCCCCGGCGATGAGGTGATCACCACGCGCCACGGGTTTTCGATGTATCCGATCCTGGCGCATGCGGCGGGCGCGACCCCTGTCGAAGTGGATGAAACCGATCGCACAGTGGACGTGGACGCCATCCTGGCCGGGGTGACGGCGCGCACCCGCATCGTGTTCATCGCCAATCCAGCCAATCCGACTGGCACGATGGTGGCGCAAGATGACCTGCGCCGCCTGGCCGAAGGGGTGCCGCCTTCGGTGATCCTGGTGCTGGATGGGGCCTATGCGGAATTCGCCGAGGGGTATGACGGCGGCGCGGGACTGGTGGACCAATTTCCAAATGTGATCATGACCCGCACGTTCTCGAAAATCTACGGTTTGGGCGGACTGCGCATTGGCTGGGGGTATGCGCAGCGTGAAGTTATCGACGTGCTCAGCCGCGTTCGCCAGCCGTTTAACCTGTCCAACGCGCAGATGGATGCGGCCGAAGCTGCTGCGCGTGATGTCAGATATACCGACTGGTGCCGCCGCGAAAATGCGAAGTGGCGCGATTGGTTGCGCAATGGGTTGGTGCAGGCAGGCGTGGGCTGTGATGTCAGCCACACGAATTTCCTGTTGGCCCGGTTTGATAGCCCCGCAGAGGCCGACGTGGTGGATGCCGCGCTGCGCCACGCCGGTATTCTGGTGCGCAAGGTCGCGGGCTATAAACTGCCCGAGTGTTTGCGGATCACTGTGGGCGACGAAGACGCCTGCCGCCGCATTCTGGATGTGATCGCGCGGCACAAGGGGGTGCGCTGATGGCCGTCATTTATGAGCGCGTGGCGCTGATCGGGCTGGGGTTGATCGCCTCGTCGATGGCCCACGCCATGCGCCGCCGGGGATTGGCCACGCATATCGCCGGGTTTGCCCGCAGCGCTGAGACGCGTCAGGCCGCGCTGGAAATCGGCTTTGCTGACAGCGTGCATGAAAGCGCCGCCGAAGCGGTGCGCGACGCAGATCTGATCGTGCTGGCGGTTCCCGTGGGGGCGATGGACGCGGTGGCGCGTGAGATTGCCCCGCATTTGAAGCCGGGTGCCACGGTGACGGATGTGGGGTCGGTCAAGCAGGCGGTGATCGAGGCGGTCGGACCGCATGTGCCGGCAGGGGTGCATTTCGTGCCCAGTCATCCGTTGGCGGGAACAGAGCATTCAGGGCCGTACTCTGGCTTTGCGACGTTGTTTGAGAATCGCTGGTGGCTGCTGACCCCGACCGCCGGGAGCGAACCTGAAGCCACGGCTCGGTTGCGCCGCCTTTATGAAGGGTTCGGTGCGAACGTGGATGAAATGGACGCGACGCACCATGATCTGGTGCTGGCTGTGGTGTCGCACACCCCGCATTTGATCGCCTATACTATGGTTGGGGTGGCCGATCACCTGCGCCGTGTCTCCAAGTCCGAGGTGATCAAATATTCGGCCACCGGGTTTCGGGATTTCACCCGGATTGCCGCGTCTGATCCGACGATGTGGCGCGATGTTTTCCTGACCAACAAAGAGGCGACGCTGGACGTTCTGGGCCGCTTTACCGAAGAGTTGTTCGTTCTGCAGCGCGCGATCCGAATGGGCGACGGGGATCAATTACATGAGTATTTCACCCGCACCCGCGATATTCGGCGCGGGATCATCGAAGCCGGGCAAGACACGGACGCGCCTGACTTTGGCCGCGCGCGAAAGGACTGAGCATGGTCGCATGGCGCTGTCTCTTGCTGTTGGGACTGGTGATAGGCGTGTCGCTGGCGCTGGCCAACCTGACCGTGGGGGCTGCCCGCGCCGAGGTGCCTTGGCATTCCATCTTTCCCCGCCCGCGACCGCCAAATCTGGTGCCTGTGGTGCCGCCCCGAACTGAGCGTCGAACGCCGGCAACAGATGAGGCCGTGGCGCAGGCTCTGGGCTTGGGGGGACGCGCGGCGCGGGTGCAGGAAGCGCTGACCCCGAGCAGAGATCAGGGACTGGGGGCAAGTCAGGGTTTGGGGTTGATCAGCAGCCTGCGGCCCCGACCACGCCCGCCCGCTGCCGCGGCCCGTTTTGCTGCGGCGCGCCGTCAGGGGGCTTCAACCAGCACCCGGGCGCGCCCGCCGCGCGGCGCCGATGGCCCGGTGGAGCGCGGGATTTGCGGCCTGCGCGCGCTTGAAGGGCGACGCCTGCCCGCGATCACTTCGACGACGCGGGGTTGCGGGGTTGCCGAACCGGTGCGCCTGACGTCAGTACACGGCATCCCCCTGTCACGCGGCGCGCGCATGGATTGCGAATTGGCGCGCGCGGTTGCGCAATGGGTGGACGACGCGATGTTGCCAGCGGTGGGCCGGCGCGGCGGGGGTGTTGCGGAAATCACGGTGATCGGCGAATACGCTTGCCGGACCCGGAACAATCGGCCTGGCGCGCGCATTTCCGAGCACGGGCGCGGAATGGCGATTGATATTGCCGGGTACACGCTGGCGAATGGCGACCGGGTGACGGTGCTGGACGACTGGCGCCGGCGTCCGCATCGCAGCGATTTGCATGACATGTACGAACAGGCCTGCGGGATATTCAACACGACGCTGAGCCCAGATTCTGATCGCCATCACCAAGATCATTTCCATTTTGATCTGGCCCGCCACCGTGGGGGCGGCACCTACTGCCGATGATCTGCCGAAGGCTGGGGCAGGGACAAGCATCTTCGAAGATGCTTGTCTGGCGCTCTTGGCTGTTGTGTGTCGGTTCGCCGGGGCTGGGTATCACCAAAAACAGAACGCGTCACGGTTGGGGCCGGGATCAAAAGCGGCTTCGAAGCCGCTTGTCCCAGCCCAATCTGCAGTGCGTCAGGGTTTGATCATCACTTTGCCAGTGCCCGTTGCCAGTGCCGGCAGGATGCCGTCGATGGCTTGATCAAGCGACAGTTCAGCTGCAATCCGGGTTTTCCATTTGCCCGTGGCGAACCGTTCCTGGACCTGCGTGATGACCGCGATCCGACGCTCTGGCGGGGCGCTGGGAAGCCAGCGGGACAGCCAGAACCCTTCGATGTGCTTGTCCATGAAAATGAACTGCCCCATCTGTGTCAGCGCCGGGGCTTCATCGCTCATCTTGCCGTAGCTGACCCAGCGCGCGCCCGTTGGCATGGCAAAGAACAGATCGGCGGTTGCCTGATCGCCAACTGCGTCCAGCAGCACACGCGGTTTGTGCGCCTTGACGGCCGCGCGGGCTTGCGCGGCGAATCCGTCATCGGACGTGACAAGAACCTTGGTCGCGCCAGCGTCGATCAGGTCTTGTTCGACACCAGAGCGGCGGATCACGGCGATCGCGGTCAAACCTTCGTCGCGGGCAAGGCCCAGGATCAGACGCCCCAGTTGCGACCCGGCTGCGTTGACGAAAAATGCACCCGATCCGGCCTCTTTGACCCGGTCGACCAGCGCCACCGCCGTCAACGGATTGACGATCAGTGCCGCCGCGTCAGCGTCCTTCACCGCGTCATGCAACGGGATACAGATTGCGGCATCCGTCAGCGCGTATTTGGCCCAGGCGCCGGTGCCAGTGCCCAGGAAGGACACACGCTTGCCGATCAGCGCCTCGGCTTGCGCGCCATGGCCCGCGATGACAGTGCCGACCCCTTCAAAGCCTGCAGCCTGACCCTGAACACGGGGCTGGCCATAGCCGCCTTGAACGAAGAACAGATCCGACGGATTGACCGGCGACAGGGCGACGTCAATCAGCACTTGCCCCGGGGCAAGGTCAGGCAGCTGCACCTCTGCCAATTCAAGAAATGGCGTCAGTGTATCAGGCACCTGGGGTGTGGGGGCGCTGGCAAAGCCGCCCTCACGCAAACTCAGGGCTTTGGTGGTTGTGGGACGGGTCATCGCGCTCTCCGGCTGTTGGAGGGCGGATGGTAGCGCCGACGGGGCGCGGCGCAACACCTCAAGCGGAGCCGGGACGTCACGTCAGGCCAGCAGCCCGTGCCTTGGGGGCGGTTGAACCGGCCCGACTGTGCGGGCACAACATGGGATGGAATGGGAGAAACGGGGCCAATGCCGGCCCGATGGACCCGGTGAGAAGGCGATAAAATGGCGCGGATACTGCTGATACATGGTGCCTGGGGGGATGCGACGGGTTGGGGGCGGATCGTGCCGCGCCTGACGGCGGCGGGCCACAGTGTTGAGGCGATCGACTTGCCCGGGCACGGGCGCAGCTGCGTGCCGCCTGAAACCGTGGGCCAGCCTGACTATGTCGCGCATGTGGAGCAGCGCCTTTTGGCCGGGCCGCCGGCGATGTTGGTGGCGCATTCGATGGGCGGGATTGTCGCCGCGCAAGTGGCCAGCCGGTGCCCGGATCATGTCACGTCCTGCGTTTTTGTTGCCGCTCTTTTGCCGCGCGATGGCGACAGCTTGCTGGGCCTGATCCGGCAGCAGGACACCGACGGAATTCAGGGCTCTATTCGTCCGGGCCCAAAGCCTGGGACCACGGAGCTGGATCCTGACACCGCCGCCGAGACGTTGTTTCAAGACGCCGATCCGGTAACCGCGCGCAAGGCTTTGGCCGCCATGGGCCCGCAATCGAACAGGGCGCAAAAGGATCCCGCTATTGTGGGCCCCGGGTTCGCCTCGGTGCCGCGTGCTTATGTGTTTTGCGAGGCGGACCGTGTGGTTACGCCCGCCCTGCAACGCAAAATGGTTGCGGCAACGCCGTGCGATGTCACGTTTTCGCTGTCCAGCGGACATGTTCCGCAGCTGACACAGCCCGAGGCGCTGACCGAGGTCCTGTTGGGCCTTGCCACCGCCTGAGCCGCCATCGGGTGACCAGATTGACGCGCAAGCGCGACGCCTGTGTGCCCCTGCGGGGCGGATTTGGGGGCGTTGCCCCCGCGCCGCCGGTGGCGGCTTTCCCCCAGGATATTTGGCGGCACAAAGATGGGATCAGGTGTGTATGGTGAGGATCTGATCGAGTGGGGCGCGGTCGGTTCGGGCGGAATTGGCGGGGTGATCCGGATCAATGTGGCCAAAGGCGATGCCGCAGATCAGTTGTGGACCTTCGGACAAGCCCAGATGTTGGCGCAGAATGTCAGGATAGAGGGACAACGCCCCTTGGGCGCACGACGCCAGCCCGTGCGCGGTGATCGCCAGCAGCAGCGTTTGCACAAAGCCGCCCAGATCCGCGGCCTCCCGGGTGCCGAAGGTTTCAGGCAGGAAGACAAAGGCGGCGTGCGGTGCGCCGAACGCATCGAGATTGCGCAAGAAGGCCGCGGCGCGGCCCGCGTGATCGTCTCGGGTGACGCCGATCGCGCCATAGAGGGCCTTGGCCGAGCCGATTTGACGGGCGCGGTAGTCATCACGGTAGGGGGTGTCCATGGGGATGTCGGGCCGGGGTTTGCCGCTGGTGGCAGCCTTGGTCATCGCCGCGCCAAGGCTGCGCAGCGATGCGCCCGAGACCAGATGGACCTGCCAGGGTTGCACGTTGCAGTTTGACGGGGCCCACAGCGCGGTATCGAATATGTCTCGGATCGCGGGGTCGGGGACCGGGTGCGGCAAATACCCGCGCACGGAATGGCGGGTGCGAACAAGGGTGTCGAAATCGATTGGGGTCATGGGGGTCCTCCGGTAACGTCAGGGGTAGCGGCGCTGGCACGGCAGAGCAAGGGGGCGGTATGGGGATTACGCGGAGGCAAGCCATCACGGTCGGTTTCGGGGCCGGGATCACGGCTGGCGCTGTGATCGGCACGCGCACGCTGGCGCAAGGCGCCGACAGTTTGCGGCTGGATCGGCGTATCGTGTTGTCTGGCCATTCCCTGAGCGATCCGGTGCGCGATCCGCTGGAGGATCTGATCCGTGCGGCAGGCGGGCCGCGGGCGATGGTGGAATTGTCGACCATTCCGGGCAGCCCACTGGAATGGCGGTGGAGCAACGCGCCGGGATTGGATCTGCGCGCCCGGATGGCGGAATTCGACGTCTTGGTTCTGACCGAGCGTGTGGCGTTGTCCAACACGGTGCCGTTTCACGCCAGCTATGATTATGCGCTGCGCTTTGCGCGCCTGGCCTGGGACGCGGGCGCCGACGTGGTGATTTATGGCACATGGGTGACTTTGGACACGGGGCCGGGATTTGCCGGACAGGGATCGGACCCGGATGCCGGGATCCCGTGGCGTGCGCGATTGGACCGTGAGGGCGCGGCCTGGGAGGCGCTGCGCGCGCATGTTGACGCGCAGCGGCCAGCGGGGGCGGCACCCGTGCGGATGATCCCCTGCTATGCGATATTGGCCGCGATCGACGATGCCGTGTCGGCCGGGCACGCCCCGATCAATGACATTCACGCGCTGTTTGCCGATGACATCCACCCATCAGCGTTGGGGGCGTGGGTGGTGGCGTTGGCCCATTTTGCCGTGTTGTATGGGCGCAATGCAGCCGGGTTGACCCGGTCTGCGGGCATCAGCCCGGCCATCGCGGCATGGTTCGAAGATGTGGTTTGGCGCGTGGTGACGCAGATCCCGGCGACTGGCGTTCAGCGTTGACGCAGCCGCCGGATCACGCCGGTGATCTGGCGCACGAGCGGCAGGCGGTCATACCAGCGCGGCGGCGCAATATCGCTGCGCGATGGGCGTTGCTGGGCGATCTGCGGGTCGATGGCCAGCGCGATCAAGTCCGGGTGCTGCTTGCGGATCCAGTTGAGCGCGCCATCGACATGCATTGGCCCCCCCAAAGGGCTGCCCTCTGGGCGGGTGAGCATGGCGCGCAAGTCTGGTGCAACGATCCGTGCAAACTCGCGGGTCAGGCCAAAGAAATGCAGTTGGATCAGGCCCAGATCCGGGGGCAGGGTGATCAGCCCGTTGGCATCGGCCGCGGGCGTGCGGTCTGGCATATCGCCGGGATGGCCGTAAAGCATATGCCAGTTGCGCCCATTCAGCGCGTCCGTCAGGGCGGGCAGGCGCTGCGTGAAGCCCGGAGCAAAGCCCATGTCGTCTTCCAGCACCAGCGCGCGGTCCCAACCTTGATCGAGCATTCGCTCCATCACGCCGAGATGGCTGAGGAACGCGCCATGCGCGCCGATCGAGGGAAAGCCTGCAGGGGTGTCCGGCCGGGCGGCCGTGAACAGTTCCACCGCTGGGTGATCGAGCGAAAGGCCGGCGCGTCGCAGTTCGGCGTCGATCTCTCGACGGCGGTCGGCGCGTTCGGGCAGATTGATGACAACGATCCGCGAAAACAAGTGCACAAGGTCGGGATCAGGGGCGTTGGGGGGCATGGTGTCATCCGCTACGGCAATGGCCCCTTGTGCCGCGCGCGGTGCAGGGTTTCAACCTTTGGCAACCTGTGGCATGGGTTTTCGCATGCGAATGCTCGATTCAGATGATCCAGGGAAAGCACATGACCGCGCGACCATATGCCTATGCCCGTGTCCAGATTATTGTCCATTGGCTGACCTTGCTGGTGATGCTGGCCAGTTTCATCAGCCACGATGCGATGGAGACGGCCTGGCTGGTGATCCGGCGGGGGCATGATGCGCAATTCACCCCCGATCTGGCGGTGCGTGTGCATGTGATCGCCGGATCCGTGCTGTTGGCGCTGACCTTGTTGCGTATCGGGTTGCGCGTTCGTCACGGCGCACCCGCGCCGGTGGCGGGGCAGCACCGGCTGATCACCATCGGCGCGGCCAGCGTTCATGGGCTGTTGTATCTGATCTTGCTGGCCTTGCCGGTGACGGGCATGGTCACGTGGTTCGGCGGTGTGTTGGTCACGGGGCCGGTTCATGGCGTTCTGTTTGCCGTGACGTTGGGGTTGCTTGGGGCGCATGTGCTGGCGGCGCTGGTTCATCAATTCTTCATTCGAGACAATTTGCTGGCGCGCATGGGGCTGTGGCGGTAGCCGTGGGCGCTGTCTTTCTGGCAGGAATGCAACACCCCAGCTGATGGGTCGTGTGCGTTGAGTTGAAACTGCCCGTGGAATCGGTGACCATTTGAGCCGGGAAGCGCAGCGCCCGGCGCTGTGCTATGGGGATTGAGGAGGACACAGCGCATGCGCTGGACGTCCCAGATACAGCGATCAACGCGAAGCAATTGCGGTTGGCGATGCGGCGGCATGGCGCGGACTGCCATCCTGGCATTGTTCGCGATCGTTCTGGTCAGCGTGCCGACCGCACCCGCGCCTGCGGGGTCATTGGCCTGCCGCCATCCGGGCAGCCAACGGGTGCTGCGCCATGAAATTGTGCGCCATATCGTCAATGCAGAGGCCGCACGCGATGATGACGGTCGAATAGTCGTGCACCGATTGAACGGCGCCGATGGCGGCGGGCAGTTTGAAGTCGCCGGGATCAACGAACGGTATCACGCCGCCGCGGCGACGGCCTTGCGCGCATTGATCGAAGACGGGCGATATCGACGGGCCGAGGCGGAAGCGGTCGGCTACATTGCCGCCTATACCGACACTTTGGCGCAATGGGCGAAAAGCGGCGCGGTGGCGTATATTCTGCGTGACATGACGTGGAACCGGGGGCCGACGGGCGCTGTGCGCATCCTGCAAATTGCCCTGAATGTCGAAGTGGACGGGCTGTTTGGCCCGCAAACACGGCGGGCCTTGATGCGGGCGCAGGACAGGCCGGTCAAACTGATCGCCGCGTTGCGGGTCGCACGAGAGCAGTATGAACGCCGGCGGCGAGATGAAAGCAGCCCCTTTTGGCAAGGGCTGGTCAACCGCTGGAATGCCGCCAGCGAACGCGCGTTGTGCTACCTTTAGCGCACGCCGTTTTGGCGTGTGGCCACGGCGCCGTGCCTTAGCGCGGCAAAGTACCGCGCTGCACATACGTCAGCATCTGCACCACGTGTTGCGGCGTCTGGGCGACGGCCAGAGCCGCGGCGTCTACTTCCTTGAGCGCGTGCTGGTGCTCGGGCCCGTGCATCACGATCAGCGACTTGCCAAACGCCGCCGCCATGCCCGCGTCGAACGCCGCGTTCCATTGTTTGTACTTGTCGCCAAAGCGGACAACGACAATATCGGCCTGCTCCAACCCGCGCCGGGTGCGGATGGCGTTCAGCTTGGCGCTCTTGTGGTCGTGCCAGAACTTGTCCGGCTCAGCCCCCAGAATGGCGACGCCGCAATCGTCCGAGGCCTCATGATCGGTCACGGGGCTGGAAAACTGCACGTCCAGCCCGGCGTCAGAGCAACCTTGGATGATTTGATTGCGCCAATCGGTGTGGATTTCACCAGACAGGTAGACGGACAGGGTCATGCGGGCCTCCAGACTTGAATCAGGGGGTTGGTGATGGCCCGCGAACCGGCAAAACACAAGTCCCACGATCACGCCTTGGTCATGCGCCTTGCCATGCCCCTGCGTTTGCGGTCACAAGGGGGCACCAAGACGCGGAGGCCCCCTTGTCACATCCTGATCCCGACCAGCCGACCACTGAACCCCCCCAGGCCGATAGCCTGACACCGGCGGCCGGGACCGAGGAACGTCAGACCTCGGCCGTGCTCAAGCAGGCGTTGGAACTGGGGCCGTTGTTGCTGTTTCTCGCGGCGTACCTGTGGTTGCGTGACAGCACTGTCAGTGTGGCCGGGACAGAGTACGGCGGTTTCGTCGTCGCTATCGTTCTGTTTGTGCCCTTGCAGATTCTGTCGGCAGTCATCTTGCGGGTCCTGACCGGGCAACTGTCGCGCCTGCAATTGGTGACGCTGATCATGGTGATCGTGTTGGGGCTGGGCACGGTTCTGTTCAACGATGAGCGGGTGTTCAAGATGAAGAGCACGTTCATCTTTGGGTTGTTCGGGGTGCTGTTGTTCATCGGCCTGTGGCGCGGCAAGTCCTGGTTGGCGTTCGTGCTGGATCAGGCCCTGCCGATCAGCCACGAGGGTTGGATGATCCTGACCCGCCGCATGGCGTGGTTCTTTATCGCCTTTGCCGCCATGAACGAGGTGATCTGGCGCAACTTTTCCACCGATGTGTTTGTGGCCTGGGACACGTTTGGCCAGATGGGTGTGATGTTCGCATTCTTGATGAGCAATTACCGGTTGATTGACCAGCACTGGACCGGCCCACGCTGAACAATCGGTCCGTAAGATGCTGCCCGCGCTGTGCGCGGGCAGGCGGGGCGACGCTTGGGGCCATCGAGGCCCCGCGCGCCGCCGGGAGGTTTTACCTCCCACGGCGCTGTCGCGCCTCCCTCCAGGATATTTTCAGCACAAAGATGGTGGGTGCGCGGCGGGGGTTGAGGCCCCTTTGAGCATCGGCGCGATCCGGCTCCAGCGTCGTTGCGCCGGGATGGCGAGGGCGGCGCGCAGGCGGGGCAGGTCTGTGCGCTGCCGATCGTGGAGCAATGCGCGGTAAACCCGAAAAACACCGGGACGCAGATAGACCGACCAATGGCAAATGCGCGCGCGTGGCGGTGCGAGCGGCAATCCAAGGCCGCGAAGGGACTGGGCCGTGGCTGGGTGGTCCAACTGGATGTCGAGCCAGTTGTTGCAAGGCGCGCCGGGCAATCCATGTCCCAACGCACGCCGTCTGCCGAGGGGCGCAAGCGCCCGTTCGAACAAGAAATCGTAAAGGTCGTTTTCCCGCGTGGTGATGTTGAAAAACTCGCAAGTTTGCCCGGCGTAACTGGTCTGTGCGGCGGTTGCGCGGTCCAAAAAGTCCGCGCCAGCAAGCAACAGAACCCGCCCCAGGCTGCCGGCGGCCAACAGTGGCACCGCGCCCAGAATAACCCGTGCGCCAAGCGAATGTCCGATCAGGTCGATCCGGCGTCCGGGGTCGGCGCGGCGAATGGCCTGGATCAGCCGGGCAAGTTTCAAGGCGGTGTCATCGGCAGCGCGGGTCGCCGTCCAGATGGATCCCGAGGCATCCCACCCCAGCGCGATGCACAGGCCCAGCGGTTGGCGCGGGCCCGGCAAGGCAAACCCCAGCCGGCGGGGCCAAGAGACATAGCGGCTGCGCCCATGGCCGGGGCGAGGGGCGAAGATCAGAGCATGAGGATCACGCGATGGATCGGCGGGGCGATAGCCCTTGCCGTGGATCATGATGACCACAGGTGCCGTGCTGGGAAGGTGTCGCAAAGCATCGGCGATGACCGGTTCGGGGGCGCCGTGTGGCGCAAACGGCCCATCTTGCTTGCGGGCCAGGATCAGCCCGGACGGCGTAGCGGTGATGGGGATCAGGGTCATCGGTTTGGCTTTCGGTCGGGCGCCGAATGTGGCGCGGTGGGTCTGCGTCCTTTCTTGTTCGCGGTTTCGGGTTACCGCCCGGTGACCCGAGCGCCCGTTTCCGGAACGTATACAAATACGTCGCCGCAAGCGGCGGTTGGGTTCATGATGAATGGGTTAGGTGTCGAAATTGTGAAAACCGCGTGTCCGGGGTGGGACACGCGGGCAGGGCATTGGACATGGTTGAAGGGGTCAGAGCACCAGTTGGTACGTGGTCAGCATGTCTTGGGCGCTTTCGGTTCCGGCCGGGCGCATAACGCCGCGCGCGAACAGTTCGGCCTCAGTCAGCATGGCGTAATCCACCAGCGCCCGGGCGACCGTCAGATCATCTTCGCCGATATAGGTGCGGAACGTGGCGTGGATGCGCGCGAAGGTCAGCGACAGAGCCGCGTCATCCATGGTGTGCAAGGCCGCCTGCACCTCTGATCGGACACCCGGTGACATGCCTAATTCAGTCAGTGGCAGCGTCAGCGAAATTTCTGTTTGCAGTGCCGTCTGGGCTCGGGCGGCTTCGACGAAGCGACCCAGTCCAAAGACGCTGGCGCCGAAGACCGACGCAGAAAGGGCAATGGCATTAAAGGTGGCGCCGCCGAACTCGTTACTAACAAAGTGTGTGATCGAGGCTTTCATGGAAGTGGTATCCCGCAGCATTTCGTTGCCAGACGTTTTGGCGCCGAATCGGGGCAATACATGGGCAGGCCAAAGACCTTTGCGGGGCGATGTCACGGCCCTGAGGTGACAGCCGGGCGGTGGCGGGCGTCGACGCGTGGCCCCGGCTGGAGTGTCGTTTGGGCTGGGATTGACGTTTGGGCGGGGATTGGCGTAACAGGTCCGCGTGGGGGTTTGTGCCGGCTTGTGGCCCACGTTAAAGAAACCGCTAAAGAGGCTTGGTAGCGCCGTTGGGCGTTGCTGCCCCTGCCGGTAACCACGTCAGTGCGGTTTTCACCGCAGAGGGGGCAAAGGTCATGGACCCGAAATCAGGTTGGAATTCCCGTACAGTCGCCGTTCATGGCGGCGCGCGCCGCAGCCAGTATGGCGAAATGGCCGAGGCGATGTATCTGACCCAAGGGTTCGCGTATCCCGATGCGGAAACGGCCGAAGCCCGGTTTATCAAGTCCGGCCCGGACGAGTTTATCTATGCCCGGTACGGCAACCCCACTGTCGCCGCCTTCGAAGACCGGATTGCGGCGCTGGAAGGGGTGGAGGATGCCTTCGCCACGGCGTCTGGCATGGCGGCGGTGTCGGGCGCCTTGATGGCGCTGTGCAAAGCGGGGGACCACGTTGTGGCATCGCGGGCACTGTTCGGGTCGTGCTTGTATGTTCTGGACGAGGTGCTGAGGCGGTATGGTGTGCATGTCGAGTTTGTCGATGGCACCGACCTGGACGCATGGCGCGCAGCGATCACGCCGCAAACCCATCTGGTGTTTCTGGAAAGCGTCTCGAACCCCACGTTGGAGGTGATCGATCTGCCGGCTGTCGCTGCTTTGGCGCACGACGCTGGCGCGCTGCTGGTGGTGGACAATGTCTTTGCCACGCCGGTGTTCAGCCGTGCGGCGCAGCATGGCGCAGATCTGATTGTCTATTCCGCGACCAAGCACATCGACGGTCAAGGCCGGTGCCTGGGCGGCGTCATCCTGGGATCACAGGAGTTGATTCGCGGCACGATCGAGCCCTTCATGAAGCACACAGGCGGCGCGATGAGCCCGTTCAATGCCTGGGTTTTGCTTAATGGCCTGACCACGCTGGACTTGCGTGTCCGCGCCCAGGCGGCGACGGCGCAGCGGCTTGCACAGGCGCTGGAGGGGCATCCGGCGATCAACGCCGTTCTGTTCCCCGGACTGGAAAGCCATGCCCAGCACGCGTTGGCTGCAACGGTCATGTCGGGGCCGGGCACCGTGTTGTCGTTTGATCTGAAGGGCGGCAAGGACGCCGCATTTGCCTTCATGAACGCGCTGCAAGTTGTGCTGATCTCCAACAATCTGGGCGATGCGCGCAGTATTGCCACGCATCCTGCGACAACCACGCATCAACGCCTGCCCGACGCCCAGAAAAACATGCTGGGGATCACGCCAGGGCTGATCCGGTTGAGTGTCGGGTTGGAGGATAGCGACGATCTGCTGGCCGACCTCAGGACGGCGTTGGCGGCCATTTGATGTCGTCTTGAAGTGATCCAAACCGTCGGTGCTGGCGTATTACCGTTGAAAATGTAGGGCCAAGGCTTACGTTAGTGGCCCTACGCACCAAACGGCGGGGTCAAAGGGGGCGCGTGATGAATATCCACAAACCAGTGGCAGATGCTGAACCGGATATGGATCAGGCTGAGGCCGCGCTGGACGTGCTGCGCGCGTTCACTGCTCGCGCCAGCGATGAGCAGATCGCGTCGCTGGATCCAGCCGTGCGCCGTTTGTTGCCCGGCCTGCCGGACCCGGCCTATCCGGACCTTAGCCGCACCTACCCGGACGAGTTTACGCCCAACACCGCTTACAAGCGGACCATGCCGGACCTGCAAAACGGCCCCTCCAGCCTGATCAAGGGGGCCAACCGGCCCATCCAGCACGTCGGCATTTCCAACTTTCGCCTGCCGGTGCGGTTCCGCACGCGGGCGGCGGATCAGGATGATGTCACGCTGCAAGCCTCTGTCACGGGCACCGTCAGCCTTGAGGCGGACAAGAAGGGCATCAACATGTCGCGCATCATGCGCAGCTTTTACCGGCACGCGGAAAAGCGCTTCTCGCAGGATGTGGTGAAAGCGGCGCTGGATGACTACCGCGCCGATCTGGAAAGCCTGGACGCACGTATCCAAATGCGATTTTCTTTCCCTATGAAGGTGGAAAGCCTGCGATCTGGCCTGACGGGCTGGCAGTATTACGACATTGCACTGGAATTGGTCGATACGCGCGGCGCGCGCCGTCAGTTCATGCATCTGGACTATGTGTATTCGTCGACCTGCCCGTGTTCGCTGGAATTGAGCGAACACGCACGCACGGGCCGCGGGCAACTGGCGACGCCACATTCGCAACGCTCCGTCGCGCGGATTTCAGTAGAGGTGCTGCCCGGCGCGGTGCTGTGGTTCGAAGACATGATCGATGCGTGCCGCAAGGTTGTGCCGACCGAAACGCAGGTCATGGTCAAACGCGAAGACGAACAAGCCTTTGCCGAACTCAACGCCGCCAACCCGATCTTCGTCGAAGACGCCGCGCGCCTGTTCTGCGAGGCCATGGACAGCGACCCGCGCGTGGGCGACTTCCGCGTGGTCGCCAGCCATCAGGAAAGCCTGCACAGCCATGACGCGGTCAGCGTGTTGACGCGTGGCCCAACGTTCGAGGCGCAAAGCATCGATCCGCGGCTGTTTTCCACGCTGTTCCACGTTGGATAACCCCACAAGTTCAGGGCACCGGTTGCGCGCGACCTCGGGTTGCGCCTAGGGTTGGGCAACGCAAATTTGCCCGGCCTTACATGTTTGATTTCCTGACATTGACGCTGAACCCGTCGCTGGACCTGAGCGCCGGCACGGAAACGGTGGTGGCCGGCCCCAAGCTAAGGCTGGATGATCCGGTGGTCGAGCCGGGCGGTGGTGGCGTGAACGCGGCGCGCGCGGCCGTGGCGATGGGCGCACAGGTGCGGGCGATCGTGGCGTTGGGCGGCTCCACGGGCGCACGGTTCCAAAGGTTGCTGGTCGATTCGGGTGTGTCGGTGTCGGTGTTTGATCTGGACGGCGAAACCCGCCAATGCCTGTCAGTGACGGAAACGGCGACCGGACAGCAGTTTCGGTTCGTGTTGCCCGGCGCCCATTGGGCACTGACGCAGGTGCAGGACTTGCTGAACCGTCTGATGGATGAGTTGCGCCGAACGGGTGGCGACGGTGTGCTGGTTTTGTCCGGCAGTCAGCCGCCTGGCGTCCCGGCTAACTTCCCGCAGGATCTGGCTCAGGCCCTGCCGCAGGCGCGGCTGATCGTCGATACCTCGGGCGCCGCGTTGCAGCAACTTGTGGCCAACCCGCGCGCCGGCGCACGCCCCGACGTGTTGCGCATGGATCAATTCGAGGCCGAGGGGCTCGCGGGCCGCGCCTTGCCAAAGGTGTCCGACAGCCAGGCATTTGCCACCGAGCTTGTTGCCCGCAACGTGGCGCTGACAGTTATTCTTGCACGCGGTGCCGAAGGATCGGTGCTGGTCAGCGACGGGATGCGCCTGCACTGCCGTCCGCCACCGGTTCAGGTGGTCAGCAAAACCGGCGCTGGTGACAGTTTCACCGGGGCCTTCGCGCTGGCCCTGTCGCGCAAAGAGCCCCTGGATCAGGCGCTGCGGCTGGGCACTGCCGCCGCGGCCGCCGCCGTGATAACCCCAGCGACGGCATTGTGCCGCGCCGAAGATGTCCAGCGCCTGGCCCCGGCGTGCGCTATGTTGTCGCTTGGCTGAGCACCGCCGCGCCCCGTGTTTCGCCTGCTTGACAGTGCTGCGCCGTGACGCCAAGGGTTTGCCATGATCGATTTAAGACCCGTCGCGCATATCATTGGTTGGCTGCTGATTGCCTTGGGCACCATCATGCTGGTTCCAATGCTGCTGGACCTGTCGATGGGCAACCCGGACTGGCGGGTCTTCTTGCTGTCTTCGGTGATCACCCTGTTGACCGGAAGTATGGTCGCGTTGGTCACAGCCAACGCCCTGGGCCCATCTCTGACCCTGCGCCAGTCTTTTCTGCTGACCACGCTGACCTGGACCGTGCTGCCCCTGTTTGGCGCCCTTCCGCTGGAAATCGGGTTTCCGGACCTGTCTTGGACCGACGCGATGTTCGAGGCGATGTCGGGCATGACCACAACAGGGACCACCATCTTGATAGGGCTGGATGACATGCCGCCCGGGCTGCTGTTGTGGCGCTCCATCCTGCAATGGCTGGGTGGATTGGGGATTGTCATCGTCGCGCTGATCTTCCTGCCGGTGATGAAGGTGGGCGGGATGCAGCATTTCCGGTCCGAGGGATTCGACACCATGGGCAAGGTCCTGCCCCGCGCCGCCGATATCAGCTGGATGCTGTTGCAGATCTATGCCGGGCTGACCATTATGTGCGGGCTGGCCTATCTGATCGCCGGGATGAGCCCGTTCGAGGCCGTCAATCACGCGCTGACCACGCTGTCGACGGGCGGGTTTTCGACGCGCGACGCCTCGTTCGCGGCCTTCGATTCGCCCACCCATTGGATTGCGACGGGGTTCATGTGGCTCGCCGGGTTGCCCTTTATCCGGTATGTGCAGCTGGTGAACGGCGATGTCCGGCCTTTGGTGAAGGATATTCAGGTTCGCGCGTATTTCCGTTGGACATTGTATGCCGTCGGGCTGGTTGTTGGATACCGTTTGGCAACCAGTGACGAATCGATCGAAAGCGTGATCCGCGAGGCCAGCTTCAACGTGGTTTCATTGTTTTCGGGGACCGGATTTGGCAGCGCCGAGATCGACGCCTGGGGTGATTTTCCGATCCTGGTCTTTGTCGTTGCGGGCTTTATCGGTGCCTGCACGGCTTCAACCGGGTGTTCGTTGAAGGTGTTTCGGTATCTGGTCTTGTTTGAAGCCATCAAGGCCCAGCTCAAGCAGATGGTGTCGCCCAACAGGGTGATCAATTTGAATCTGGATGGGCGCCGGCTGGATGACGGGGTCGTGGCGTCGGTTGTGGTAATGTTCAGTGCGTTCGTGCTGGGGTTCGGGATTTTGACGATCCTGTTGTCGCTGACCGGCCTGGAGATGCGCACCGCCTTCACAGCGGCCTGGACCTCCATCTGCAATATTGGCCCGGCCTTTGGGCCAGAGGTCGGACCAACAGGCGCGGTGGACAGTTTCACCTCAGGGGCCAAATGGCTGATGATCGTCGCCATGCTGCTTGGCCGGCTTGAGATGGTGTCGGTTCTGGTGATCTTGCTGCCCCGGTTCTGGCGCAGTTGACCCCAGGGCTACGCGGAATGCGCAGTTTTCGGGTCGCAGTTTGGCGGGCATTGCGGGCAAACTCATGGGGACCCCCTGAAAGGATCCCCCTATGCCACCTGTTTTTATTCCGATGTCTGACAAAGATGCCGCCCACTACCGCGCTGGCGGGCGTGATGCGAATGGCCAAAAGCCCGAGCGCCGCATATCCGATGGCAACGGCGTGCCTTGCCGACATTCCTTGCGCTTGCTGCCAAAAGGCACCCCCTACTTGATTGTTGGGCATCGGCCGTTTGACGGGTTGAACCCGTATACCGAAACCGGGCCAATCTTTCTGGCCGCTGAGCCCACTGACCGCGCCCCAACGTCCACTGATTTGCCTGAAACGATGTCTGCGCCCAGCTATATCGTGCGCGGCTATGACGATGATGAACGGATCATCTATGGCACCGGCTGCGTGGTTGAAACGCCTCTGATAACCAGCCACTGCGCGGCCCTGTTGGGGCGAGCGGACGTGGCGTTTGTGCACATCCGGTCGGCATCGAACAACTGTTTCACCGTGCGGGTGGAGCGCGGGTAAGAAAACGGGCGCCCGATCAGGGCGCCCGCACTATTTCGCGTCGGTCACACCGGGTTACTTCCAGCAGGACACCAGGACCGTCAGGTCCGCCGACACCCGCGTCAGGATCTCGGCTGACATGGGGATGGCGATGCGGCTTTGTGTGCCGGTCAGCCCGGCGCCTTGCAGCGCGGACAGGATAGAGGCCGACGAGACCGAGAAATTCACGTCCTCAGGCAACATCCGGCCAGGCGTTTCAGGACGCGGCAGCAACATGCCGATGACGGTGCCGTTGCCATCAAACACCGGCCCGCCGGAATCGCCGGGTTCGGCGGACAGGCTCAAACGGTTCAGATGGGTTTCGCCATCCAGCCCTTCCAGCGCGCTGAGTTGGCCGAACGTGATGATCGGGCGGGTCAGTGTGTCCTGGTAGCTGAAGCCCGAAACCCGGACGTCCGAATTCACCCCGGGCGCATTCGGCGAGAATTGCGCGAATGCAAGCGGCACCAGCGGATCTTGCGGTGTCAACAGCGCGATCCCCAGATCATTGTCCACCAATCGCACATCGGCGCGGTAAGCTTCATCAATGGTCACACGCTCACAGCCCTGCACAGCCTCGGCCGAGGTGACAACAGTGCCAACAGCATCAACGAAAAACCCGGAACGTGAGTGTTCAGGCCGGCGCACTTCCAACCCGGCGATCAGGTCACGGCGGGCGACGGTTGACGCGGTGGCACCCAGCGAGGACGGCAGCACACCGTTGATCGACCGGAAACTATCGCGCATCGTCGACACGATCAGTTCGGCGTCATCGTCGGCTGACGGATCCCACAACAAAATCCACCCCTTGATCATGCCGCCTTGCAGGCGTGCTTCGACATGCGCACGCTGCGTGGCACTTTGGCCCGTGATGATGAACCGGTCACGCCCACGGTCACGTTCGCCGTCCAGCGGGATCACTTCCAGCGTTTGCAGGATTTCATAAAGGCCAAACAGCGTAGATTGCGATCCTTCCTGGCTGATCAGAAGAACGCGCATGCCGCTGTCGTTGATCTCCCGCAGATGGGCAAAGGGGGCTTCGTGACGCTCGAATTCGACCATGCCCAGTGGCAAGGTCATCTCAATCCCGGCGGCGTCGTCGCGGAATGGCCCAAAGCCATAGCGTGCAACTGCATCATCATAGGCCGCCAAAAGGGTCATCATCTGGTTGCGGCTCAGAATGCCCCATGGCTCCAGGCCCTGACTGTTTTGCCAGTCGCGGATCGCGGCGCGGGTGCCGGGGCCAAACTGCGCATCAATGCCCGAACGGTAAAACCCGAACCACTGAAGCGCGGTCTGGATAGAGACGCGATCATCGCGGTTCAGTGAATATTCAAAGGTGCGGGCATCAGGAAGGGTGTCGACAACGGGCTCCGGTTCCGGCTCGACAACAGCTTCGACAACGGGCTCTACAACTGCAGGTACCGTGGTGTCGGCGACTGTTTGTTGCGCCTCGGTGGTCGCGTCGGCCCCCGCGTTTGCGCCGGCGTCTGTCATCGTGTCGGCAGCCGTCTCAACGGCTGTATCAACGACGGCATCAGCGTTTGCTTGCGATGTCGGGTCGGCAACAGTTCCGGCAACCTCGGCAACCTCTGCGCTCGGCTCAACAACAACGGATACCTGCCCGTTTTCCCGATCAACGGTCAGCGGCGTCTGGGTTTCGGCCTGACCACCAACGGGCCAGAATTGCTGGCCATAGATCCGGTTGTCCGTGACATAGGCGTCAGCACGGATTTCCCGTGCGGCCAAAAGCTGCAAGCGCCGGATTTCAGCGTCTTCGGGCGTCGCATATGGCCCGGCGGCCAGGGCATACCAACCCCCAGCAATGCGGAACCCGGCGATGTCTCCGACACGCTCCTCATAGCGCCGCGCAAATTCCTCTGCGGTGCGCAAGGTGGCATGTGCTTCAATCTGGACCCAGTGCGTGACCTGGGCCATGGCTGCAACCGGGGCCAGAAGGACCAACAGCAGCGCGGCGAATAAGGATTTTGAAATACGGTTGGTCACTGTCGTCCCACAAATTGTTTATCACATGATTCCCTCGGCGACCGTATCAGGGTCACTGGGCCGTTACCGATAAAATATTGGTTAAGTCAGACGTTCAACCGCCCAAAGGCGCTTTTTTGGACACAGACGCGTGTGGGCAACGCCGAACGGGCGCAGTCCAGGGCAGGTTGACGCTGACACGTTGACCCTGACCCGGCGCTTGCCTATTGAAGCCACAACCGGGCGCCGCGCGCGTCCAGCGACAGTCCGAGGCCCCAATGACCGCCCCCAATCAGACCGCGCCCAAACAAACTGGCCCCAACCAGAACGGCGCCCCGAAACCGCGTTGCTTTCAGGACATCATCCTGCGGCTGCAAACCTATTGGGCGGCCAAGGGCTGCGCGATCTTGCAACCCTACGACATGGAAGTCGGGGCAGGCACCTTTCACCCTGCCACCACCTTGCGCAGCCTGGGCACGCAGTCCTGGGCAGCGGCCTATGTTCAGCCATCCCGCCGGCCCACTGACGGGCGCTACGGCGAAAACCCGAACCGGTTGCAGCACTACTACCAGTATCAGGTGCTGATCAAACCCAGCCCGCCCAACATGCAAGACCTGTATCTGGGCAGCTTGCGGGCCATTGGTATCGACGACACGTTGCACGACATCCGCTTTGTCGAGGACGACTGGGAAAGCCCGACCTTGGGTGCCTGGGGCCTGGGTTGGGAAGTCTGGTGCGATGGCATGGAAGTCAGCCAGTTCACCTATTTCCAGCAAGTCGGCGGGCATGATTGCCACCCCGTCTCAGGCGAGCTGACGTATGGGTTGGAGCGGCTGGCCATGTATGTTCTGGGCGTCGATCACGTCATGGACATGCCGTTCAACGACCCGGACGCGCCGATTGCCCTGAAATACGGCGACATCTTCCGCCAGACCGAACAGGAATACAGCCGCCACAACTTTGACGCCGCGACCACGGAAATGCTGCTGCGACATTTTGAGGACGCCGAGGCCGAATGTGAAAAGCTGCTGGCGTTCGCGCCAGAGGACCAGACCACCGGGAAGCGGATCATCATGGTGCACCCGGCCTATGATCAGTGCATCAAGGCCAGCCATCTGTTCAACCTGCTGGACGCACGCGGTGTGATCTCTGTCACCGAACGCCAAGCCTATATCGGCCGCGTCCGGGCCTTGGCCAAAAAATGCGCCGATGCGTTCGTGCAGACTGAAGCCGGCGGGGTTGCAGCGTGAACTGGGGGCGCATCGCAGCTGGGTCTCTCGTCTTGTCCGGCGTCCTCGCCGGGGGGGCAATGTATTACCTGCAGGTCTACGGCTACTACGAAACGCTGGAGCCGCAGATCGGCTATCAGGTCGCGCAAGCTGATGGCTCTGCGCGGCTTGATATCGCAGATTTTGAGGGGATCGATTCCTTCTCCTCGCCGCTGCGCTACAGGGCCTGCTTTACGATTGTCGGCCCGCAGCCTGAGTATGTGCCCTATGACGCACCAGAGCCCTTGAACGCGCCGGGATGGTTCGACTGTTTCGACGCGTCTCAGATCGGCGGGGACCTTGAAAGCGGCGTCGCCCGCAGTGTCCTTGTTGAGCCCAATTTTCGCTATGGCTTTGATCATGTGATGGCGCTGTATCCTGATGGACGTGCCTTTGTCTGGCCGCAGATCAACGAGTGCGGCGCGGCGCATTTCGATGGGGACCGGGTCCCCATGGGCTGCCCTCTCCCGCCCGAGACAGATACACAATCGCAATACTAGTAAGCGCCCCGTCTACTAAGCGCCCCGTCTACTAAGCGCCCCGTCTACTAAGCGCCCGGTGCGCAAGCCCTGAAAGCTGACGCCATGCCCGATATCCTGATCGAACTCTTCTCCGAGGAAATCCCAGCACGCATGCAACGCCGTGCGGCCGACGATCTGCGCAAACTGGTCACCGATGGTCTGGTGAATGGCGGCCTGACCTATGCCCATGCGCGCGCCTTCTCTACGCCGCGTCGCCTGACGCTGGCGATCGAAGGGCTGAGCGATCACAGCCCGACCCTGCGCGAAGAGCGCAAGGGCCCCAAGACAACCGCCCCGCAAAAGGCTTTGGACGGCTTTTTGCGCGCCACCGGACTGACGCTGGACCAACTGGAAACCCAGGATGACAAGAAGGGCGCGTTCTACCTGGCCCGGATCGAAAAACCCGGCCGCGCCGCGTCTGTGATCCTGGCCGAGGTGCTGGACCACACGATCCGCAATTTCCCCTGGCCCAAATCCATGCGCTGGGGGGCCGGCAGCCTGCGCTGGGTGCGCCCGCTGCATTCGATCCTGTGCCTGATGAGCACCGACGCCGGGGCCGAGGTTGTGGGCTTGGAAATCGACGGTATCACCACCGGCGACACCACACGCGGCCACCGCTTCATGGCACCGGATGCCTTCAGCGTCACGGGGTTTGAGGACTACGCCGCCAAACTCAAGCGCGCCTTTGTGGTGCTCGACCCAGCCGAGCGCGCCGATATGATCGAGCACGAAATCCGCAACCGCGCCTTCGCGCTGGGTTTGGAATTGGTCGAAGATCCGGGCCTGCTGGCCGAGGTTTCAGGGCTGGTGGAATGGCCGGTCGTGCTGGTCGGCGCAATTGATGACGCCTTCTTGGACCTGCCGCCCGAGGTGCTGCAAACGTCCATGCGCGAGCATCAGAAGTTCTTTTCCCTGCGGGAGCCCGCAACCGGCAAGATTGTCCGTTTTGTGACTGTCGCAAACCGTGAAACCGCCGATCAGGGTGCCACCATCCTGGCCGGCAACCAGAAGGTGCTCTCGGCCCGCCTGTCTGACGCAAAGTTCTTTTGGGAAAACGACTTGCGCACCATTGCGAATGTCGGACTTTCGGGCATGGCCGAAGGGCTTGCAAACGTCACTTTCCACAACAAGCTGGGCAGCCAGAAAGCGCGGATAGATCGCATTTGTGCCCTCGCGCGTGAAATCGCACCACGCGTCGGGGCGTCGCCTGACCTCGCGCATGAAGCCGCCGAAATCGCCAAGGCCGACCTGCAATCCGCCATGGTCGGTGAGTTCCCAGAGCTTCAGGGCACGATGGGTGTCTACTACGCCAAGGCCGCCGGCTTGCCCGATGCGGTGGCGAATGCCTGCAAGGCCCACTACCAACCCCTTGGCCCCTCAGATGACGTGCCCACCGAGCCGGTTTCCGTCGCCGTCGCCCTGGCCGACAAGATGGACACGCTGACCGGCTTCTGGGCGATTGACGAAAAACCCACCGGCTCCAAAGACCCCTTCGCCCTGCGCCGCGCCGCGCTGGGGGTGATCAGGTTGGTGCTGGGGAATGGGGTGCGGTTGCCGCTCATCGACGTGTTCGCCAAGGCGAATACCGGCGCAGACGCCACCGATCTCCTCGCCTTCCTCCACGACCGCCTGAAGGTGTTCTTGAAAGACGAAGGCATCCGCCACGACGTCATCGACGCCTGCCTGGCCATGCCAAACAGCGACGACCTCACCTTGCTGGTCACCCGCGCTCGCGCCCTGTCGGACCTGCTGAAAACCGATGACGGTGAAAACCTGCTGCAAGGCTTCAAACGCGCCAACAACATCCTGACGCAGGCCGAAGACAAGGACGGCGTTGAATACTCCTTCGGCGCCGACCCCAAGTTTGCCGAAACCGACGAAGAGCATGCGCTGTTCCAAGCCCTCGACAGCGCCGAAGCGGCCATCGCCCCGGCCATGCAAACCCAGGATTTCGCCGCGGCCATGACCGCCATGGCCACCCTGCGCGCGCCGATTGATGCCTTCTTCACCGCCGTCCAGATCAACTCCGACAACCAGGTCCTGCGCCGCAACCGCCTGAACCTGCTCCACCGCATCCGCACCATCTGCGGTGGCGTCGCGGATCTTACCAAACTGGACGGCTGACCCCTTCATCTTTCCGCAAATACTCCGGGGGCGGGGCCAAAGGCCCCGGTGGGGGCAGCGCCCCCGCGCCGGGGCGCAAGCCCCGGCCAAGGCGGTTCCAACCGCCTTCCCGCCACACCCCCAAAACACCGGAATTTCTGCGCTTGCACGGTGCGCCGATAAGCCTATCCTGCGCCCGACAGGAGCGCGCCATGCCAAACAAGAACCTCAGCCTCGTTGATTTCACCGAAATCACCAATTCGGCGCCGATTTCGCTGCGCTCGCACGGTTGGCGGGCAAAGTGCTTGCAACGCCTGATCCGGCTGGATTTGCCGGTGCCCAAAACCGTTGCCCTGTCCTTTGAGGCCGTGCGCGCCATCGCCGCCGCCGGGCGGCGGCCTGACTTGCGTTCGTTGATCACGCGCTTCGATCCGACACAGCTGTTGTCGGTGCGCCCGTCAGCGGGCACGCCGGATTGGGGCGGCCCCGGGGCGATCTTGAACATCGGCATGAACGATGCCCGCCACGCGCAGATTTCCGAGGAACACGGCGAACCAACCGCCACCGCGTTGTATTTGGCCTTCGTGCAATCGTATGCCCAGCACGTCGCGCGATTGGACCCCGACATGTTCGCCCCGTCCGAGCCGTGCTTGCCGGCGCTACAAGCCGCCTTGCGGGACTACGAGATGGAAATGGATGAACCCTTTCCGCAAGATCCCCATCAGCAATTGGCCGAGGTCCTGCGGTCCATGGCCCGCGCCTGGGAAGGGACGTCCGCACGTCTGCTGCGCCAGGCCAAGGGGGCGCCCGAGACTGCTGGTCTGGGGCTGGTGGTTCAGGCGATGGCCGGGGGATTTGGCACCGCCGAATCCGGCGCCGGGGTGATCCAGTTCATCGACCCAATCACCGGCGAGCGGCAGATCACCGGGCGCTACGCGGTCCGTGGCGAAGGGCGCGATGCGGTTTCCAACAATCCGCAAGCCCTGTTTCTGACCCACGATCCCCGGGGCCAGTCGCTGGAGGAACAAGACCCGGACACCTTTGCCCGGTTGGTCGCGCATGGGGCCGTGTGTCGCCAGAAGTTGCGCGAGGAAATGCAGATTGAATTTACCATCGTGCAGGGGCAGCTGTGGGTGCTCGACGCGCTGAAGGTGCCGCGCTCCAGCCGCGCGTCGGTTGCGGTGGCCGTATCTCTGGCCGAGGACGGCGTGATTTCGCGCAACGAGGCGTTGATGCGGGTCACGCCGCGCGCCTTGTCGGAACTGCTGCACCGGCAGGTTGACCCGACCGGCAAACGTGACGTGGTGGTGCGTGGTATCGCCGCCAGTCCCGGGGCCTCGACCGGGCGGATCGTCTTTTCCTCGCAGGCGGCCCAAGCTTCCGAAGCACGCGGTGAAGGCTGTATTCTGGTGCGGCGCGAGACGTCGCCCGAGGACATTCGCGGGATGCACGCGGCAACCGGCGTACTGACTGAACGTGGCGGGATGACCAGCCATGCGGCGGTGATCGGCCGGGGCCTGGGCTTGCCCTGCATCGTCGGTGCAACCGGCATGCGGATCGATATGAAGCGGCGGCGCGTGGAGACCGGGCGGCATGTGCTGAATGAAGGCGACGTGATCACCATCGACGGCACCAGCGGCGAGGTGCTTTTGGGTGCCGTGGACCTGTTGGAGCCCGCGCAGGATACGCCCTTCGCAACGTTGCTGACCTGGGCCGACGCGGTGCGCGATATCGGGGTGAGGGCCAATGCCGACACGCCGACCGACGCGCGCATCGCCCGCGACTTCAACGCCGAGGGCATCGGGTTGTGCCGCACCGAGCATATGTTCTTCGAAGACGATCGCCTGACCGTCATGCGCGAGATGATCTTTGCCGACACCGCGCATGACCGTGCGGCGGCACTGGCCCGCCTGTTGCCCATGCAGCGTTCGGATTTCACCGAGCTGTTTTCGATCATGCAAGGGCTGCCGGTTTGCATCCGCCTGTTTGACCCACCCCTGCATGAATTCCTGCCTCACACCAAGGAAGGGATGCGGGAACTGGCGGATGCCTTGGATCTACCGCTGTCTGAAGTCACCCGCCGATCCGAGGATCTGGCGGAGTTCAATCCCATGCTGGGCCTGCGCGGCGTCCGGCTGGGCATTACGGTGCCCGAGATCTACGAAATGCAGGCCCGCGCGATTTTCGAAGCGACGGTGGACATCGGCCGCCGGGGCGGAAAAGTGGTGCCTGAGATCATGATCCCGCTGGTGTCCGCCATGCGTGAGGTTGAAATGGTGAAAGCCCGGGTCGATGCCATCGCCGCCGCTGTCCGCGTGGAACAGGGCACTGAATTCGAATACCGGCTGGGGGTTATGGTGGAAACGCCGCGCGCCGCGCTCAGGGCCGCTGAAATCGCGCAAAACGCCGAATTCATGTCTTTCGGCACCAATGATCTGACGCAGATGACGTATGGCTTGTCGCGCGACGATGCCGGGCGGTTCATGTCCTACTACGTTCAGGCCGGCGTGTTCCCCGAAGACCCGTTTCACGTGTTGGATACCGATGGCGTCGGGGAGCTGCTGTTGATTGCAGCCGAACGCGGTCGCGGGGCGCGGCCCGGGCTGACGCTGTCAATCTGCGGCGAACACGGCGGTAGCCCCGAATCGATAGCCTTTTGCCGCGACGCCGGGTTCGATTACGTCAGCTGTTCGCCGTTCCGTGTGCCGGTGGCTCGGCTTGCTGCGGCGCAGCTTGCGATTGGCGAACAGGAGGGCGCCGACGGAATGCCAGAGCTTCGGTAACCCCGTGCAGAACCCGCGTCTGGCCTTGAATTGGCTGATGAAAATGGCCGCAGGTGGGGGGCATCCCGGCAGGCGTTTTGTCGCCGTTGCGGCATCGCGGCAAGTGACCCGCCCAATTGCCGCGATGTGACCCTGCGGATTGATGGACTTGCGGCGATATTTGGGGTATTCAGCAAGTGGTTAACGGCGATCCTCGGGGGGAGACCGAGCTGCCGTAACTTACGACCAACCACCAAGGACCCTTGCAAAAAGGGCCGCCGATGCCGCGAGTCTGCCCGAATGGGTCGTCTTCGGCTGCCAGAGGATGAACGAAATGGGACTTGTGACCGGGCTTGCGCGCCTTTCGGGCGCCGCGCTTCTTGCGCTGGTGATAACCGGACCTGCAACGGCGGAGCTTCCAGTCGAGCAAAGCCTGGCCATGGCGTTGAGCGCTGAACGTTCTGCGATGCGCAGCGTGCCCAGAAGCCTGATCAGCCGCGTGACGTCACCGCTGGCGGATACCGCTGAAATCGCGCGGTATGATACCGACGTGCTTTTGACTTTGCCGCAAAGCAGTGATCAGCAAGTTATGTGCCTGGCGGAAGCGATCTACCACGAATCGCGCGGCGAGGATGTCTTTGGGCAATTTGCTGTGGCCGAAGTGATTCTGAACCGCGTGGACTTGCGCAACTATCCCAATACCGTTTGCGGTGTCGTCCACCAAAATGCCCACCGGCGCAACGCGTGCCAGTTCAGCTATGCCTGTGACGGACGCGCCGATGACATGACCGAGGTGCGCGCGCGCCGACTGGCGACAGCCATCGCGCAGGTGATGATCGGTGGCGCCCCGCGTGAGCTGACCGACGGGGCCACGCATTTCCACACCACCGGCGTGCGCCCGAATTGGTCGCGCACCTTTGAACGGACCGGGCAGTTCGGCACCCACCTGTTCTACCGAGAGCCTGTGCGCCTTTCGAGCAACTGATCCGGATTGCGGCGGCTTCGTGCCGTGCATCGGGCGTCGTGTCGTCATTCGACGCCGTGACGCCGTTACTGGCGGGTGGTGCACGGGCCGCAGCGGATAGAAACCGGCGAAATCACCGTAAATTCACGAGGCTTGCATGAGCAGCGAGAGCCATCTGGCCTTTGCCCACCCCGAAGAACGCGCCGAAGCGACGGCTTCGGCCGATCCGCGTGACCGGATTTCACTGCGCGACTATGAGGTCGAGGCGGAAATCGGCGCGTTTCAGACAGAGCGCGGATTGACCCAGCGCCTGATGTTCAATGTCGTGGTCGAAGTGCGCGCGCACGCCGGGCCGATGGATGACGATGTGGACAAGATCATGTCCTATGACCGCATCACCGAAGCAATCACCGACGAACTTGCGTCCGGGCGATTGAACCTGCTGGAAACCCTGGCAGAGCATGTCGCCGAACGGATCCTTGCCGCGCCGCAGGCAATGCGCGCCTTTGTGCGGGTCGAAAAGCTGGATCGCGGGCCGTTCAAACTGGGCGTGGACATCGTTCGCACCCGCGCCGCCAAGCCGGTTCTGGCTGCCGATGATGACGCGGATTTGCATCCGGTTGTGGCGTTCATCGACAACCCGGCCATTGAAGCGGATGATCTGGCGCAGCGCCTCGATGCGCTTCAGGCGCGCGGCGCGCCGGTGGTTTTGTGCGTCGGTATGCCCGACAGTGCGGTGGCGCAAACCGGGATCACGGCAGTGCAGCGGCGCATCAATTTGCTGGCGATTGAACAAAACGCCTGGCGGCTGGCGGCGCGGGATCAACGGTGCCTTGTCGTGGACTCTCGGACCGAAATCGATTGGGCGATCCGGCAGGGGCTGATGATCGTCTGGGCCCCGTCAAAGCTGGTTCTGGATGCCACCGATAGCCCACTGGACCGCGCGGGCAATGGCCCGGCGCTGGCCCTGTGGTTGGCCGAAACCTTGGCCGCGCAATGCCTTGTCGTGCCGCAGGGGGTTAAACTTTCGGCAGGAAGCCGCGTGCCGGTGGAAACATTGCCGGTCTGACACGCCCAAGGCCTTGCCAAGCCCTGCGTGCTTGGCTTACCCGAATTGCATGAGCAGTCTTCACCCGCGTGCCCGCATCGATCTGCCCCGCCCGGACGGCGCTTTGTCCTTGGCGGGATCGGCGCATGTCTGGTTCGCGCCGCAGGATGGCGGCACGGTCGAAGTGTCGAAACCGCGCCCCATTTTGCCGCATTTGCCTGCGGATCGCCCGCTGGTGATGGGCATCATCAACGTCACGCCGGACAGCTTCAGCGATGGCGGCACGTTGCGGACGATGGGCGATACCTTGACCCGCGTGCGCGGCATGATCGCTGGCGGGGCTGACATTCTGGATATTGGCGGGGAATCCACACGCCCAGGCGCCGCCGAAGTGTCGGTGACAGATGAGATCGCCCGCACGGCCCCGGTCATCGCTGCCCTGCGCGACGCCGGGATCGCAACGCCCGTGTCCATCGATACCCGTAAGGCCCACGTGGCTGAGGCCGCACTGCGGGCCGGCGCGAACATGATCAACGATGTCTCGGCGCTGACCTGGGATGCTGATATGGCGCGGGTCGCTGCTGCGGCCAATGTGCCAATTTGCCTGATGCACGCACAGGGCACGCCGCAGACCATGCAGGCGGATCCGCGCTATGACGATGTGCTGACCGATGTGTATGACTATTTGGCCCGCCGCATGGATGCGGCCCTGTCTGCTGGCATTGACCCCGCGCATCTGATCGTCGATCCGGGCATCGGGTTTGGAAAGACGATGACCCACAATCTGACCTTGCTGAAAGGCCTGTCGCGGTTCCATACCCTGAACGCGCCGATCTTGCTGGGGGCGTCACGCAAACGGTTCATCGGCACCCTTTCCGGGGTCGAAAATGCCGCAGACAGGCTGCCAGGATCCCTGGCCGTCGCGTTGATGGCGGCAGGGCAGGGGGCACAGATCTTGCGCGTGCATGACGTGGCGGAAACGGTGCAGGCCCTGGCGGTGTGGCGGGCGCTGACCTTGGTTTGATGATTTATTTTGACGGAGACTTTTGATGAGCAGAAAACTATTTGGCACGGATGGTGTGCGTGGGCAGGCCAATACGGCACCGATGACCGCCGAGATGGCCCTGAAACTGGGCGCGGCGGCGGGCCGGTACTTTCGCACGGATGGCAAGAACGGGCCCCGCGTGGTGATCGGCAAGGACACGCGCCGGTCTTGTTACATGATCGAAAACGCGCTGACCGCAGGACTGTGTTCGACCGGCATGAACGTCTTGCTGCTGGGCCCCGTGCCAACCCCCGCTGTCGGGCTTCTGACCCGGTCCATGCGGGCGGATGTGGGCATCATGATTTCCGCCAGCCATAACCCGGCGACAGACAACGGGATCAAATTCTTCGGCCCTGACGGCTTCAAGCTGTCCGATGCCGCTGAACTCGAAATCGAATCCATTCTGGGCGGCGCGATTGATCTGGTGCCGCCGATGGAAATCGGCCGGGCCAAGCGGATTGATGACGGTCTGGGCCGCTACATTGAATATGCCAAGACCACGCTGCCGCGCGGGTCCAGCCTGAAGGGCCTGAAGGTGGTCATCGATTGCGCGAATGGTGCCGCCTACAAGGCCGCGCCCGAGGTGCTGTGGGAACTGGGGGCAGAGGTGATCCCGGTCGGCGTCAGCCCTGACGGCTACAACATCAACAAGAATGTCGGCTCGACGATGCCCAACGCCGCCGCTGAAACCGTGGTGTCGCACGGCGCGGATGTGGGGATCTGCCTGGACGGGGATGCCGACCGCGTGCTGATCCTGGATGAACATGGCCACCCGGCCGATGGGGATCAGATCATGGCCCTGTTGGCCCGCCGTTGGGCCGAAGCCGAACGTCTGAACGATGGCACGTTGGTGGCAACGGTCATGTCCAATCTGGGGTTGGAGCGATATCTGCAAAGCCACGGCTTGAACCTGGAACGCACCAACGTCGGGGACCGGTATGTCGTTGAAAAGATGCGTGAGCGCGGCTTGAATTTGGGGGGGGAACAGTCCGGCCATATCGTCATGACCGATTACGCCACCACCGGTGACGGCCTGATCGCAGGGCTGCAGTTCCTGATGGCGCTGGCCGACAGCGGCAACCCCGCCAGTTCCCTGACCCGCCAGTTCGAACCTGTGCCGCAAAAGCTGCAAAACGTGCGTTTCGCACCGGGGCAGGCGCCAATGGAAGCCCAAAACGTCAAGGCCGCGATTGCCGCCGCCGAGATCCGCCTGCAGGGGACCGGCCGTCTGTTGATCCGCAAATCCGGCACTGAACCGCTGGTGCGTGTGATGGTCGAATGTGAGGACGAGGCGATGCTGAATGACATCGTTGCTGGGCTGGTCGGGGAAATCGAAGCCGCATTGTGACGGGCGGCGCGGGCGTCAGCGGCCCGCGCGGCCCATGGTGACCCGGCTGACCAACAGCCCGGCGAAGATCAGCGCCAAAGCGATCAGGAATTGCGCAGGCAGCGGCTCTGCCAGGATCAACGTGCCGAAAATCACCGACCAGACCGGAACGTGATAATTGGTCTGCGTCAGAAAGGTCGGCCCGGCGGTGCGGATCACATGCACCAGGATCAGCGTGGCCAATGCGGTGGGCAACGCGCCCAGATACAGCACCGCCAGAAGCGACTTCATCGGAGGAACCTCTGCCGGCACCCCTTCGACCAGCAGCGCGATGGGCAGGATCATGGCGCTGGCCAGCAGCAAACCGGCTGTGCTGAACGCAATCGGATCCACTTTCGGGCTGCGGCGGGTGATGATCGCCCCAATCGCATACGACAGGGTAGAGCCGATGCAAACCAGCCGGGCGACCGGCTCCCATGCGCTGCCACCCGTGTGCAAGGCATCCGTGCCGATCAACACCACAACACCCGTCAAACCCAGCACAAACCCAACCATGCGCAGCCACGTCAGCCGTTCACCCGGCAAAAGAACATGCGCCAGCACCAGCGTGAACAAGGGCACCATGGCCATGCTGATCCCGGCAAACCCGCTGGTCACATGTTGCTGCGCCCAGGATAGCAACGAAAACGGCACCACGTTGCTGAACAATGCCATGCCTGCGGCGTGCAGCCAGACCTTGCGGCTGCGGGGCAGGGGCAGGCGCCGCCACAGGCACAACACCGACAGCACCATTGCCCCCAACACGATCCGCCCAGTGGCCACGCCAAACGGCCCGATCCCGTCAAGCGCGATATGCACGGACAAAAACGATCCGCCCCAGATCACGCCCAACGCGAAGATCTCGATCCAGTTGATCAGGGTCGGGCGGGAAGGGGTGGCGACAGCAGACATGTTGGGCACTCACCTTGGGGATTGGCGTGCCGGCTGATTCGCACGGATGCTGAACATGTGCAAGACAGCCCCTCGCCAAGCCGGCGCGCGCATGTCATTGTTCCAAGACGTACAAACGGGGCACCCTGGGCCATGCCGGACGGCAGCAGCACAACCACGGATCTTGATATCACCCGGATCGCGGCAGATATGCGGCTGCGCGCAGCGGCGTTCATCGTCACGCTTTATGGTGATGCCGTTGTGCCGCGCGGGGGCGAGGTCTGGATTGGCACAATCATCGAGACCTGCGCCCAAGTCGGGATTTCGGAAACGCTGGTGCGCACGGCCGTCTCGCGGCTTGTCGCGGCGCGGCAATTGCACGGAATGCGGCGCGGACGGCGCAGCTTTTACCGACTGACCGACAGTGCGCGCACCGATTTTGACGACGCCGCGGCGCTGATCTATGGCCCGCCCAAGGATTGCGCGTGGCGCTTCACCTGGCTGGGTGACGGGCAGGAAGATGCGCTGGCCGCGTTGGAACGCCAAGGCCATGTGCGCCTGCGCCCGGGTTTGGCCGTTGGCCCGGCGCGTGGCCCGGTGCCGGACGGCGTTCTGACGTTCGAGACCGAGCCGTCAGGGGACAGCGACTTGCTGGCTGGCATGGTCCAGCAGGTATGGTCACTGGAGCCGCACGCGCACGCCTACCGGGCTCTGATTGATCAGTTTCGCCCGGCCTTGACGCAGATTGGCCGGCTCACCGATGCACAAGCGCTGTTGTTGCGCCTTTTGCTGGTGCACGCATGGCGCCAATCGTTGCTGCATGATCCGCGGCTTCCAGCCAGCGCCCTTCCGGCTGACTGGCCGGGCCACCCGGCCCGCAAACTGTTTGCTGATCTGTATGTTGCACTGTGCCCCAAAGCCGAATCACACATCGCACAGCAGTTTCAAGGCAGCGACGGTGTTCTGACCACACCCCTGCCCGAGATCACGCGACACCGCCTTGAAACGTTGAGAATTCCCGTGGCTTCGGGGTGAAAACCCAACACGGCACACCAACCAACGCGCCAGAAGCATCACAGCTGCGGCGAAAAATCAGATTGATTTGTGATGCTTTTGAATTTATACAGTGACCGAACGGTCGGGGAATTGGCGCATTGCCGGGTGCCGATAACCTAACCGAACCGAATGGGAGGCCGAACCGAATGTACGCACAGATGGTCAAGTCCGAAGCGACGCATGAAGACCCCGACAAACTGGCGGCTTTTCAGGCGCGCATCGATGCGGGAGAAAAGATCGAGCCGAAAGACTGGATGCCCGAGGGCTATCGCAAGACACTGATCCGCCAGATCGGTCAGCACGCCCATTCCGAGATCGTCGGACAATTGCCCGAAGGCAACTGGATCACCCGCGCGCCCACGCTGGAACGCAAGGCGATCCTGCTGGCCAAGGTGCAGGACGAGGCTGGGCATGGTCTGTATCTCTATTGTGCGGCTGAAACGCTGGGCGTCAGCCGTGATGACCTGACAGAGCAATTGTTGTCAGGCCGCATGAAATATTCGTCCATCTTCAACTATCCCACCCTGACCTGGGCCGATATCGGCGCGGTCGGCTGGCTGGTTGACGGCGCGGCGATCATGAACCAGGTGCCGCTGCAACGCACCAGTTTTGGCCCTTATTCCCGCGCGATGGTTCGCATCTGCAAGGAAGAAAGCTTTCACCAGCGCCAAGGTTACGACCTGATCCGCGTGATGGCGCAGGGCACGCCTGAGCAAAAGGCCATGGCACAGGATGCGCTGAACCGGTTCTGGTATCCGTCCTTGATGATGTTCGGCCCGTCGGACAAGGACAGCGTGCATTCGACGCAATCAATGGCCTGGAAGATCAAGATCAACACCAATGATGAGCTGCGCCAGAAATTCGTCGATCAGACCGTGCCGCAGGCGCACTACCTGGGCCTGACAATCCCGGACGAGAGCCTGACGTGGAACGAGGACAAGGGTGGCTGGGACTTCAGCGAACCAGATTGGTCCGAGTTCTATGATGTCCTGAAGGGCAATGGCCCGTGCAACACCGACCGCATGGAAGCCCGGCAAAAAGCCTGGGCCGACGGGCAGTGGTTCCGCGATGGATTGATGGCGCACGCGCAAAAAAGCGCCGACCGCCGCAAGGCTGCCAAGGTCGCTGCGGAATAACAGTGTTTGGGGGTTTCACCCCTCTTCGGCCCCGCCTGCGCCGGGTCCGAATTCACCCCAGAGTATTTGGGGAAAGATGAAAGGGATTTGTCATGTCAAATGAATGGCCGCTTTGGGAAGTGTTCATCCGGGGGCAACATGGCCTCAATCACCGGCACGTCGGCAGCCTGCACGCGCCAGACGCCGAACTGGCGATCCGCCACGCGCGCGACGTCTATACACGGCGCAACGAGGGGATCAGCATCTGGGTTGTGCCCTCGTCCGAGATCACGGCGTCGGCGCCGTCGGACAAGGGCCCGCTGTTCGAGCCGTCGAATGCCAAGGTCTACCGCCACCCGACGTTTTACGACATTCCAGATGAAGTGGGGCACATGTAATGGCGCCCGCAATGTCTGACATCATGACGCCCGACGCGGCAGAACTGGCCAGGAATGCGCCGGGCGACGGCCGGGCGCCGCTGGCCGAGGGCTCGCCGGAGCATGATCTGTTCATCGGGCTGACAAGACTGGGCGATAACACCCTGATATTGGGGCATCGTGTGTCCGAATGGTGTGGCCACGCACCGGTGTTGGAGGAAGACATCGCGCTGGCCAACATGGCGCTGGACCTGATCGGACAGACACAACTGTGGCTTGGGCTGGCCGGTGAGGTTGAAGGCGCCGGGCGCGATGCCGATGCGCTGGCGTTTCGCCGCGACGCCTGGGACTTTCGCAACCTTTTGCTGGTCGAGCGCCCGAATGGCGATTTTGGTCAGACATTGATGCGCCAGTTCCTGTTCGACGCCTGGCACGCGCCAATGCTGAAGGCGTTGGAGGGATCGTCTGACGATCGTATCGCCGACATTGCGCGCAAAGCGGGCAAGGAAGTTGCCTATCACATTGAGCGCTCCGCTGACCTGGTGATCCGGCTGGGCGACGGCACCGAAGAAAGCCACGCCCGGATGCAAACGGCGTTGGATGCGCTGTGGTCCTATGCCGGTGAGATGTTCATCGGGGATGCCACGGATGCGCGGCTGGCGGAGGACGGGATCATGCCCGCCCCCGAAAGTCTGCGGGCGCCCTGGGATGAAACGATCAATCACGTCTTGGCCGAGGCCACGCTGACCCGGCCCGACAGTACCTTCGCCCACAAAGGCGGCAAGCAGGGCCGACATTCCGAACACATGGGCCATATTCTGGTGTCGATGCAGTGGTTGCAGCGCGCCTATCCCGATGCCCGTTGGTGATGTGATGGTGGCCAGCATTGAGCAGGTCTGGGCATGGTTGGGCGAGGTGCCCGACCCGGAAATCCCGGTGATCAGCCTGACCGATCTGGGGATCATCCGCGACGTTGCATATCAAGGCAAAACATTGGTGGTGACCGTCACGCCGACGTATTCCGGCTGCCCGGCCACCAGCGTCATCAACTTTGAGATCGACAAGAAACTGCGTGACAAGGGCGTTTCAGACCTGCGGCTAAAGCGACAATTGTCGCCGCCGTGGACAACCGATTGGATCAAGCCTGCGGCGCGCGATGCGCTGAAGGCTTACGGGATCGCCCCGCCGATAGATGGCACCGCCGCTGACGGGGTGATTGCCGGACGTATCGCGCGCCTGTCGGGGGACAATCTGCGCGTCGAATGCCCGCGATGTGGCTCTGCCGCGACCGAAAAAGTCAGCCAGTTCGGATCAACCCCTTGCAAAGCCAGCTATCGGTGCACCGATTGTCTGGAACCTTTCGACTATTTCAAATGTATCTGAGGCACCCATGGCCCGTTTTCTGCCCCTTGAAGTGACCGATGTTCAAAAAGACACGCGCGACGCCGTGGTGGTCACCCTGCGACCGCGCGCTGAAGATGCGGCGCGGTTTGCGTTTACGCAGGGTCAGTATTTGACCTTCCGCCGGGACTTTGACGGAGAGGAATTGCGCCGCTCGTATTCCATCTGCGCGGGGCTGGATGACGGGGCGCTCAAGGTCGGCATCAAGCGTGTGGACGGCGGGGCCTTCAGCACGTGGGCGAATGAAGAACTGTCGACCGGTGATCTGTTGGACGCCATGCCGCCGATGGGCAATTTCCATCTGCCCTTGGATGGCAGCAAAGGCCGCCACTACCTGGGATTCGCCGGGGGGTCAGGGATCACCCCGGTCCTGTCGATCCTGAAGACCATTCTGGCGCGCGAGCCGAAATCCCGATTTACACTGGTTTACGCCAACCGGCAGATGTCTTCGATCATGTTCCGCGAAGAACTTGAGGATCTGAAGAACATCTACCTGGGCCGGCTTTCTGTGCTGCATGTGCTGGAAACCGAAGCGCAGGACATCGACTTGTTCACCGGGCGCATCGATGCCGAGAAAATGACCGCCTTGTTCGCCAATTGGGTGGACCCCGATGATGTGGACGCGGCGTTTATTTGCGGCCCGGAGCCGATGATGCTGACGATCGCCCGCAGCCTGAAGGACAATGGGCTGAATGAGGACCAGATCAAGTTTGAGTTGTTCGCCAGTGGCCAGCCGGGCCGCGCCAAGCACAAGGCCGCCAGCACAGCCGCCGACAGCGGCGAGGCCTGCGACGCGACGGTTACCCTGGACGGAACGACCCGCAGTTTCCGGATGCCAAAATCCGGTGAAAGCCTGTTGGACGCGGCTTTGGCCAACAATATGGATGCACCTTTTGCCTGCAAGGCCGGCGTGTGCTCAACCTGCCGGGCAAAAGTGCTGGAGGGTGAAGTGGAGATGCAGACCAACCACGCGCTTGAAGATTACGAGGTGCGGCAGGGGTATGTACTGACCTGTCAGTGCTATCCGCTCAGCGACCGCATTGTCGTCAGCTACGATCAGTAAAGGGGACGCCGCCATGACCGACATGTCCATTGATGACTACCTCGCACATGGGGGCAAACTGACCTCTCCGGGCAATGTGCCTGCGCGCTACCGGGGCGAACTGTTGCGGCTGATCGCGTCGTTCGTGGACAGCGAACTGGCGGCCTCGGCCGGGTTCGCGGATACGATCAACGACGCGCCAGGCATCAAAAGCCGGATCGCCGCCGCGCGGATCGTGCTGGAGAAGGCAGATCATGCAGAGCGGGTGCTGGCCAAGATGGCTGAGTTTGGCGTTGACACCGCGCGCTATGAAGGGGTGCACCCCTGGGCCGCGCGCGTGGCACGGGATGCCGATCTGTCCGCGACACGGCAGGGTGGCGACATGCGCTTGTCGGTGTTTCACTACCCGCTTCAGGGGTGGGTGGACGCCGTGGTGATGAATGTCGTGCAGGGGTTGGCGGCCAACGTGCAGATCGCGGAAATGGCGCAGGTCAGCTATCAGCCACTGGCTGAAGTGTTTCGGGCTATCGGGCCGGTGGAAGCGCGCCATGCAGAATTGGGTCTGGAAGGGCTTGCCCATATTGTCGCGACATCCGAAGGGCGTGCGGCAGCCTTGGACAGCTTGGCCTATTGGCGACCGCGTGTTGCCGCCGGGTTTGGCGCAGCGCAATCCGAGCGGTTTGAACGGCTGGCGCGGCTGGGCTTGCGGCATCGCACGAATGAAGCCTTGCAGGCCGATTGGGCCACGGCGCTGGACGCCCATTTGGCCGATCTGTCCCTGATCTGATCCCGCCCCGAAAGGAAATCCGATGACGGAACAAACCCCGTATCGCTTGAAAAGCTACATCTGCGGCACCTGGAACGAGGGCGCGCGCGATGGCGCGACACTGCAGGATGCGGGCACTGGCGAGGCCGTGGCGATGATCGATGCCTCAGGCATCGACATGGCCGAGGCGCTGGACTTTGGGCGCCGCTCAGGTGGGGCGTTGAAGGCGATGACGTTCCACGAACGCGCCGAGATGCTCAAGGCGCTGGGCAAGGCGCTGAACGAACACAAGGCAGAGTTTCACGCCCTGTCCCTGGCGACGGGCGCGACGCCGCGTGACGGGCAGGTGGATATTGAAGGGGGCATTCAGACGCTGTTTGCCTACTCTGGCAAGGGGCGTCGCGAACTGCCCAACACCCGTGTTCTGGTTGAAGGCGATCACGAACCCCTGTCGCGCGATGGCTCGTTTGGTGGCCAGCACATCCTGACACCGCTGCGCGGCGTGGCCGTGCATATCAACGCGTTCAACTTTCCTTGCTGGGGGATGCTGGAAAAGCTTGCGCCGACCCTGTTGGCAGGGGTGCCGGCGATTATCAAACCCGCAAGCCAGACGGCCTATCTGACCGAATTGATGGTTCGCCGGATCATCGACAGTGGTGTTTTGCCCCACGGCGCGTTGCAGTTGATCTGCGGCTCGGTCGGGGATCTGCTGGATCATGTGACCGGGCAGGACGTGGTGACCTTTACGGGATCAGCCACGACCGGGCGAATGCTGAAATCCCATCCGCGCATTGTCGCCGAATCCACCCGTTTCACGATGGAAGCCGACAGCCTGAACGCCAGCGTTCTGGGCCCGGACGCCGCACCCGGAACACCCGAGTTCGAGCTGTTCATCAAAGAAGTGACCCGCGAAATGACGGTCAAGGCCGGGCAGAAATGCACCGCGATCCGGCGCGCCTTGGTGCCGCGCGCACAGGTGCAGGCGGTGACCGAGGCGCTGGCCAAATCGCTGGCCAAGGTGGGCGTGGGCCTGCCCGACAAGGACGGCACACGCATGGGGGCGCTTGCGTCAATGGCGCAGCGCGACGAGGTGCGGGCGCGGATCAGGGATCTTTCGGTCGATGCCGAAATCGTTGTGGGCAATCCCGATGAGGTCACGTTGACCTCTGGCGATCAGGATGCGGGCGCATTCCTGAACCCCGTGGTGTTGTATTGTGACCAGCCGGGCACGGCGCGGGCCGTGCATGACGTGGAAGCATTCGGCCCCGTAAGCACCTTGATGCCCTATGATGACCTGGACGAAGCCATTGCCCTGACGCACCGTGGAAAAGGGTCATTGGTGGCGTCGATTTTCACCAATGACCCGGGCGTGGCCGAAGCGGCGGTGATCGGTATGGCCCCGATGCACGGGCGGATCCTGATCGGCAACCGGGTCAGTGCCGCGTCCTCAACAGGGCACGGCGCCCCTTTGCCGAACCTGGTGCATGGTGGCCCCGGCCGCGCTGGCGGCGGCGAGGAGATGGGCGGTATTCGCGGCGTGAAGCACTTCATGCAACGCACGGCGGTGCAGGGCGCCCCGGCGATGCTGACAGCGGTGACCGGGCGCTGGCTGGACGGCGCGCCGACACGCACGGGGGAACACCCGTTCCGAAAATCCGTGGCCGAATTGCGGATCGGGGATCAACTGATTACCGAAAAGCGTATGGTGACGTTGGAGGACGTGGAGCATTTCGCGGCTTTCACCGGCGATACATTCTACGCACATATGGATGCCGAAGCGGCCAAGGCGAACCCATTCTTCGACGATCGTGTGGCGCATGGCTATTTGATTGTCAGTTTTGCCGCCGGCCTGTTCGTGCAGCCTGATCCCGGCCCGGTGTTGGCCAATTACGGCGTCGACAATCTGCGGTTCCTGACCCCGGTGTATTTCGGCGACACACTGGGTGTGCGGCTGACCTGCAAGGAGATCAATCCGCGGACCAATGCCGACCATGCCGAAGTGCGGTGGGATTGTCAGGTGACCAACCAGAATGCCGAGGTGGTCGCGCAATATGATGTGCTGACGATGGTTGCCAAGACCTGGCCCTGAACAACGAAACGGAGTCGCTGACGCGACACGCCGTTTGAGCGCCTGCGGCGCGGTTTGGGGCGCTGCCCCATCGCCTGCGGCGATCCCCCGGGATATTTTCCGGACAGAAAAAGGGGTCAGAGCGGGCCGGGCCGGCGTTCTTCACTGAGGAGCACATTGGCATCGACCTGGCCGACGCCCGGCAGGGTCATGATCCGGCGTCTGAGCACGCGTTCGAAATCAGACAGATCGCGGGCAACTACGCGCAGGCGGTAGTCATAGAGGCCAAGGACGTGCTGCACGGTCTGGACCTCGGGGATAGCGGTCACCGCGCGTTCGAAATCTTCGAGGGAGACGCGGCCTTTGGTGGCCAGTGTCACGCCAAGGAAAACCGTAACGCCAAACCCAAGCGCGGCCTGATCCAACACCAGCCGCCGCCCAGCCAGAGCGCCGGCCTCGGTCAGGCGGTTGACCCGGCGCCAGGTGGCCGGTTGGCTCAACCCCAACCGCCGCCCCAGCGCCCCGGCGCTGAGCGTCGCGTCTGCCGCCAGCGCCCGCAAGATTGCGCGGTCGGTGTCGTCGAGGTCGATCATGCGTCTGGTCCCTTGGGCGGTGTTGAGTGAGTATTTTTGGAAAGATGAAGCCGCAGTTCGGCCCCCCGGAGGGGTCACAGCGGCAGTGCCTCGGCGCGCTTGATGTCAGCGATGTGCATCAGCGCCTCGATATCGGCGATATGCGGCAAGGTCAGCACGCGTTCGCGGTAGATCTGCTGGTAGTGCGCCATATCGCGAGCGATGACATTGAGACGCATGTCCACGCGGCCCAGGAAGGACTGGATCTCCAGCACCTCGGGCACGTTGCGGGCGGCGGCGGTGAATTCATCGAACGCACGTGGGTTGGTCTTGTCCAAGGTGATACGCAGCGACACCTCGACCGCCCATCCCAACCTACGCCAATCGATCACCGCCTCTTGCCCGCGCAGGACACCGCGAGTGCGCAGCTTTTCCAGACGCCGTGATGCAGTCGCTTCGGTCACGCCGGCGCGGCGTGCGAGTTCGGCCATGGACTGTGCCGGGTCAGCCTGAAGTTGGCGCAAAACGCGGCGGTCGGTGTCATCAACGTGCATGAATTCTGCAATTTTGGTGGTTATTGGGAATGAATAACATGAAATAACGCCGAAATATAAGGTGTTTTGCAACGAATTTCCGGGTGAATTGCCTATGATGCGCCCATCCAATGCAAGAAAGGACCGCATCATGCGCGTTTATTACGATCGCGACTGCGACATCAATCTGATCAAAGACAAGAAAGTCGCCATTCTGGGCTACGGCAGCCAGGGCCATGCGCATGCGCTGAACCTGCGCGATTCGGGCGCGAAGAACGTGGTTGTCGCCCTGCGCGACGGCTCGTCATCGGCGGCCAAATGCGAAAAAGAAGGCCTGAAGGTCATGGGGATCGCCGAGGCCGCGGCGTGGTGTGATGTCATCATGTTCACCATGCCCGACGAATTGCAGGCGGAAACCTACAAGAAATACGTGCATGACAACTTGCGCGAGGGCGCTGCGATTGCTTTTGCCCACGGTCTGAACGTGCATTTCGGTCTGATCGAGCCCAAGGCCGGCGTTGACGTGATCATGATGGCCCCCAAAGGCCCCGGTCACACTGTACGCGGCGAATACACCAAGGGTGGCGGCGTGCCGTGCCTGGTGGCGGTTCACCAGGACGCGACCGGCAAGGCGATGGAAATCGGCCTGTCCTACTGCTCGGCCATTGGTGGCGGGCGCTCGGGCATCATTGAGACCAACTTCCGCCAAGAATGTGAAACCGACCTGTTCGGCGAGCAGGCCGTGCTGTGTGGCGGTCTGGTTGAATTGATCCGCATGGGCTTTGAGACGCTGGTGGAAGCCGGGTATGAGCCGGAAATGGCGTATTTTGAGTGCCTGCACGAGGTCAAGCTGATCGTCGACCTGATTTATGAGGGCGGCATCGCCAACATGAACTACTCGATCTCGAACACCGCAGAGTATGGTGAATATGTCAGCGGCCCGCGGATCCTGCCGTATGACGAGACGAAAGCCCGCATGAAAGCCGTGTTGAGCGACATTCAGAACGGCAAGTTCGTACGTGACTTCATGCTGGAAAATTCCGTTGGCCAGCCGTCGTTCAAAGCGACCCGCCGGATCAACGACGAGCATCAGATCGAGCAGGTTGGTGAGAAGCTGCGCGCCATGATGCCGTGGATTTCGGCCGGCAAGATGGTTGATAAAGAGCGCAACTGAGCGCCCGAACGCTGTGAATTGGGCCGTCCCTGTCTGGGGCGGCCTTTTTTTGGCGCTGCAAATCAACCCAGGGCTGTGACGTGGCCCGGGGTTTCATGAAACGGCCTGAATTGCGGCGCAATTTTGTCGGATGCCGGGGGCAGAAACGGACCCATGTTAAAACCGTTGACCCTGTTCCTTGTTTCTATCTTGCTGGCGATGAGCGCCTTTGTCCCGGGCAGTCCGCTGGGGGTAGAAGCATTCTACATTGGCATCCTGTCGGCATCTGCCGCGTTTTTGCTTTTGGTCGTCGCGGCGTTTCAGGACGAGGCGCCTAAGTGGAGAAAGGTTGCCGTGCTTGATGGCTCGAACGTCATGCATTGGCAGGACAATCAGCCGGATTTGAACACCGTTAAACGTGTCGCGGCGGCGGCGCGGAAACAAGGATTGAAGCCGGTCGTGTATTTTGACGCCAACGCGGGCTATCTGACGCGCGGCAAGTATCTGGGGCCTGCCGAACTGTCGCGCCATATTGGTGTACCCAGGCGTGATATCCACATTGCGCCAAAGGGCCTGCCTGCGGATCCCTTGTTGCTGAAGGCCGCCAAGCGGTTGAACGCGCGGGTGATTTCGAACGATAAGTTCCGCGATTGGTTGGACACGCACCCTTATGTTCAGCACTACGGGTTTTTGATCCCGGGGGATGTCCGGGATCGAAAAGTTCAGTTGGCGTTAGGGTAGTCAGCCCGCGCAGGCCTGCGCGTAGCAGGTGCCAAAAACCATGTCCCATCCGCCGTTATAGGTGCTGCGCATGTCGTCGGCGCGGTCTGCCCAGGCCTCCCAGCCGGAGTGGGTCAGTGTTACCCGGCAATGGCCATTGGGCCGTGGCGTGAAGCTGACTTCCACACGCGTTGGCGCGTCCTTGTTGTTACCCGGGTGCCAACTTGTGGCCAGCTTGTGCCCTGGCTCAAAGACCAGCACTTCGCCCCAGGTGTCGATGGACCCGTCATGCATCGTTTCGAACATTGCACCACCGACACGCGGTTCGATGGTGACCGTTTGCGCAGCTTTGCCAGCCCCGGCCGATGCCGAATGCCCCTTGAGCGGCCACCAGTCGCCGATGCCTGTAACGAAGACCTCGAACGCCTGTTCGGGTGAGCAGGGCACGTCGATGGTCTTTACGATCGGGTCGGTCATGGAGTGGTATCCTTGGTTGAGATGATTTCGGCCGCGAAACTGGTCAGGACGTCATCCCAAAACCCGTCCAGCCAGGTGCGCAGGTCATTCAGCCCGTTGGGGTCAACGGCGTAAATGCGGCGTGTTCCGCGAACGTCGACGGTCACAAGCCCGGCGTCGTTCAGGACCTTGAGATGCTGGGACACGGCGGGGCGGGTCACAGGCAGCTTTTTCGCCAAAACGCCGACCGGCGACGGGCCTTCCCTAAGCGTTTCGAACACCAGGCGCCGCGTCGGATCGGCCAGGGCGGCAAGGGTTGAGTTCATTTGGTAAGACATCACTTACGGTAAGTGAAGGCTAACCAAGATGTCAAGCCCGCGCAGCTGTGATGGTTCGGCGCGCGCGGATGTGCTATGATCGCGCCGAAATGACGGCGAGGAGGGGATGATGAACCGCAGGCAGTTTTCGCAGGGTTTGGGGGCCGCTTTGATTGGTGCGCCCGTGGCAGGCCGCGCTTTGGCTGATGTCGGCTCGGCGTTTGTTCAAGGCAGTTTGTCCGCGCTCAGGTTCCGGTTCGCGGACGGAGAGACGGACACGGTTCAGGCCGTGGAGGTGACTGACGGCGCGCGCGCCGTGGGTTTGCGCTGGTCGCAACAGTTGCCGACCTATTTCGAAGACCGCGTTGATCTGTCCAACACGGGCCTGGGTGGGGTGTTTCGCACGCCTTTTGCCCGGCGCTGGGCCGATGCGCGCCCGGTGGGTGGCGTCGAAAAGATTGGCGACCGGCTGGTGCTTCGGGTTGGTGCGCTGTCTGGCTTTTCAGGGCGCCGGATCGTGGTGGGCGCGGGGGAATACAGTTGGGATTTGCCAGGCCCCAGTATTGGCATGGCACCCGGGGGCGGCACCGGACGCCCGGTTGGCGCGGCGCGAATGGGCAGCGATGATCGATTGCTGATCCAGTTGCGCGCCACGACGATGTTCTGACGCCCCGATAACGGTGCCTGACGCGAGCGCGGCCCCGGCCTGCGGCTGAGACTGCCGGGTGCCCTGCGCCCGCAGCATCAAGCTGTGCCCAAGCCGAACGGGGGCAAGCGCGGTTCGGCACGGCCTTTGCACCGTAACCGCCACACGGAGGTCCACGCCCTAAAGACAGCCCTTGATCCGGCGCGCAGATTTCGCACGCTCCAAAGTCCGCTTGCCCATGCTGGATTGGTGAAAGTCGTGGGCGGGGCGGCCAGGCGCCTGCCTTGGGGGGGCAGCGCGTGTCCGGCGGCCTCGGCAAACGCGCACCGCGTCGTTGACGTCCCGCTGTCTGGCCAGTAGGGGGCACAAGATGGCTATTCAGTTTGACCCGAACCACACACCTGACGCCGAATTGGACGCGCGTGACATGCTGTGCCCGCTGCCGGTTCTAAAGGCGCGAAAACGGCTGATGGCGATGGCGCCGGGGCAGGTTCTGCGCGTGTTGACAACGGACCCGGTGGCGGTGATCGACATGCCGCATTTCTGCGCCCAGACCGGGCACACCTACCTTGCCGCAACCGAAACCGACGGCGTGACCGTGCATCTTTTGCAGTGCGCTGTGGCCAAGGGGGTGGGGTCTTAACCCCCCCGTGCAAGCCGGGATTCGGCCAGTGTCAGGTCTTCGGGGGTGTTGATGTTGAAAAACGGGTCGGGCTGTGTGTCAAACCGCACCGTGACCGCACCGTTGTCGCGCGCCCACAGTCCGACCTTGCGCTCCCCGCGCAGCAAAGCGGCGTGAAGGCTGTCGCTCAACGCCACCGGCCACAGGCCGATTGTCGGGTGAATGCGCAGATCACCGGCATCGTCGGGGCTTGCGGCCAGCGCGAACGGCCCGGCTGCGACCAGCCGCTGCACCAAGTCCGCCGGAACAAATGGCGTGTCCCCAGCGACAGTTACCAGCCCACTGCACCCCAACTCGGCCGCCCAGCCCATTGCCGCCAGTACACCGGCCAATGGCCCCGGCTGCCCCGGCACGGTATCGGCCAGCACAGGTAGGCCAAACCGCTCGAAGCGCGCCGGGTCGGCATTGGCGTTCACGGCCAACAGCGGCACCTGCGTCGCCAATCGCTGGATAACATGTTGCAACACCGGCTTGCCCGCCAACGGCAGCAGGGTCTTGTCGCCTCCGCCCATCCGCGTGGCCCGCCCGCCTGCCAGAATGACGGCGGCGATGCGCACGTCCACGTCCAAATTCATCCCCGGCTTTCCCTGTTTGGCGATACAGCGTATCAGGACAGAGTCCCGGGGCAAGTGGTGCCGCAAAAGGCGGTGCAAGGGAAGACAATGACGTCAATTGGGTATGTGGTTGGGGATCATCGCGGCGCGGTTGATACAATGTTGGCGCAGGTTGCGGCAACATTGCAGGCGCGCGGCCGGGCTTTGGCCGGTGTTGTGCAGGTCAATACGGAAATCGCGGCTGTGACCCGATGCGACATGGACCTTCAGGTGCTGGGAGTTGGTGACACCGTTCGGATCAGCCAGCGCCTGGGCAATGCGGCGCGCGGGTGCCGGCTGGATCCGGGGGGCCTGGCCACGGCGGTTGGCCTGGTTGAGCAAAGCCTGGACGGAACGTCCCTTTTGGTGGTCAACAAATTCGGCAAGATGGAACTGGACGGCGGCGGGTTTCGCATGGTGATTGCCCGCGCTTTGGAGCGGGGATTGCCTGTTCTGCTGGGCGTCAACCGGGACAATCTTCCGGGGTTTTTGACCTTTGCGGATGGCATGGCACAGGAAATTGCGGCGGATCCGGGTGCAATTCTGACGTGGTGTGAGACGCAGGATGATGTTGGCCCTTGACCTTCCAGTAACAGGAAGGCCCATATCGGGGTGGAACTGATCCACAGGCCCAACCCTATGCCCCAATCTCAATTACTGCCCCCGTCAGACCTCGCATCCCACACGGCCTCGCAATCCCAGGCGAAGTCGCGGCCCCATGCCCAGACCCTGCGCGTCGATGGCATGACGTGCGCCGCGTGCACCGCACGGGTGGAGCGCATGGTGCAAAAGCTTCCTGGTGTGACCGGGGCCAATGCCAATCTGATGACCGCCAGCCTGTCGGTCGAAGGCGACGCCTCGGCCGAAGACATCGCGGCGCAACTGGCCAAAGCCGGGTATTCAACCCCGACCGAGGTCACGCAACTGGCCATCAGCGGCATGACATGCGCGTCCTGCATCGGGCGGGTAGAGGCGGCTTTGGCTGCGATTCCCGGCGTGCAGGAGGTTGGCGTCAACCTTGCCAATCAGACCGCCACCGTCCGCCATTTTGCTGTGGCCGGGTTGGCGACGCAGATGATCGGGGCGGTGCAACACGCAGGCTATGACGCCCGCGCGCTGACCGCTGACAGCCGCGACGGGTTAGCTGCGCAGCGCCGCGAAGAATACGCAGCCTTGTTGCGCGCCGTGATCATCGCGGCGGCGCTGACATTGCCCGTGTTTATCCTGGAAATGGGGGGGCACGCAGTGCCCGCCTTTCATCATTGGCTGTTTGGCACCTTTGGCCGCTTTCCGGTCTGGGTGGCGCAATTCCTGCTGACATCGGCGGTGTTGTTTGGCCCCGGGATGCGGTTCTACCGTGCCGGGGTTCCGGCGCTGCTGCATGGTGCGCCTGACATGAACAGCCTTGTGGTTTTGGGGGCGACCTCGGCCTGGGGCTATTCCAGCGTCGCCACCTTCTTGCCCGGCATCCTGCCGCCCGAATCCCAGGTTGTGTATTTCGAGGCCGCCGCTGTCATCGTCACACTGATCTTGCTGGGTCGCCTTCTGGAAGCCCGTGCCAAGGGCCGCACCGGCGCGGCGATTGCCCGGCTGGTTGGTTTGCAGGCCAAGACTGCCCGGGTGCAGGACGGCGACGAGATCATAGAGCGCCCCATCGACCAGATCGCAGTGGGCGACCTGCTGCACCTGCGCCCGGGCGAACGCGTGGCCGTGGACGGGGTGGTTGAAACCGGCACGTCGTGGCTGGATCAAAGCATGATCACGGGCGAGCCGGTGCCAGTGGAGCGGGCATCCGGCGATGCGCTGACGGCAGGCACCGTGAATGGCAACGGCGCGCTGACCTACCGGGCAACCCGTGTCGGGGCGGATACCGTTCTGGCCCAGATCATCGCCATGGTGGAACAGGCGCAAGGCGCGAAACTGCCGATCCAGGCCATGGTGGACCGGGTCACGCGGGTCTTTGTGCCCGTGGTCATGGCGCTGGCAGCCCTGACGTTTGGCATCTGGCTGTTTGTCGGGCCCGAGCCCGCACTGTCCCATGCGTTGGTGGCGGGCGTGGCTGTGCTGATTATCGCCTGTCCCTGTGCCATGGGGCTGGCCACGCCGACCTCGATCATGGTGGGCACCGGGCGCGGCGCCGAAATGGGGGTGCTGTTTCGCAGGGGCGATGCGTTGCAGGCGTTGCAGGGGGTTCAGGTGCTGGCCTTCGACAAGACCGGCACCCTGACCGAAGGCCGCCCCGATCTGATCGCGCTGCACCCCGCGCCGGGCGTTCCCGGGGACCGGGTGCTGGCCGTGGCCGCCGCCGCCGAAGCCGCGTCCGAGCACCCGATTGCCGGCGCCGTCTTGCGCGCGGCGCAGGCGCTGGGGCTGGACCTGCCAGCCGCGTCGGATGTCACGGCGATCACCGGGTTCGGCTTGTCCGCGCAAGTGGACGGCCAGATCGTGTTGATCGGCGCAAAACGCTTGATGGAGCAAAACGGCGTGGCGCTGGGCGAATTGCAGGCCCGTGCCGATACACATGCCGCCAAGGGGCAAACGCCGCTTTACGTTGCGATTGACGGGCAGATCGGCGGGCTGCTGGTGGTGGCCGACCGGATCAAGCCGGGCACCCCCGCCGCGTTGAAGGAATTGCGCGCCATGGGGATCGAACTGGCGATGATCACCGGCGATGCGCAGGCCACCGCGCAGGCCGTCGCGGCGGACTTAGGCATTACGCATGTTCGGGCCGATGTCCTGCCGGGCCAAAAGTTGGAGGCAATCAACGACCTGCGGGTCGGGCCGGACGGACAGCCGCGCACGCTGGCCTTTGTGGGTGACGGCATCAACGATGCCCCCGCCTTGGCCGGGGCCGATGTGGGGCTGGCAATCGGCACCGGCACCGATGTCGCGGTCGAAGCCGCCGAAGTGGTTCTGATGTCCGGTGATCTGCGCGGCGTGGTCAATGCGATGCACCTGTCCCGTGCGGTTCTGCGCAACATCCGTCAGAACCTGTTCTGGGCGTTTGCCTATAACGCGGCGCTGATCCCGGTTGCGGCAGGCGCTTTGTATCCCGCGTTCGGTCTGACATTGTCGCCCGCGCTGGGGGCTGGGGCGATGGCGCTGTCCAGCCTGTTCGTGGTGTCCAACGCGCTGCGGTTGCGCCGCGTGAAACCCTTCATGGCCGAGGGAGCAACATGAATATCGGGGACGCCGCCCGCGCCTCGGGCTTGCCCGCCAAAACGATCCGCTATTACGAAGAGATCGGCTTGATCACGGTGCGCCGGGACGGGAACGGCTACCGCGCATTCGACTCCGATGATGTGCACCGTCTGGCCTTTGTGAACCGGGCCCGTGGCCTGGGCTTCAGCGTAGAGGATTGCCGCGTTCTGTTGGGGCTTTATGCCGACAAGGGACGCGCGTCCGAGGATGTGAAGCGGTTGGCGAAAGAGCATCTGGCGCGCATCGATACGCGCATCACTGAACTTCAGGCGATGCGCGACACGATGGCCGGGCTGGTGTCATCCTGCGCAGGCGATGACCGCCCAGATTGCCCGATCCTGAATGATCTGGCGTCCGGTCATCAGGTGCCGGGCGGGCGTCACCGGGTAGGCGACTGAGCCTTGCAGCCAGCGCCGCAGCCTATCACAATGGCCCGATGACCCGGTCCGAACGCCTGTTGGCAATCCTTCAAATCCTGCGCCGACATCGTCACCCGATTCCGGCCCTGCGCATCGCCGAGGAAACCGGTGTCTCTGTGCGCACGCTGTATCGTGACATCGATGCCCTGCGGGCACAGGGCGCCGTGATCGATGGCGAAGCCGGGATCGGATACATCCTGCGGCCTGGGTTCCTGCTACCCCCCTTGATGTTCACTGCTGACGAAATTGAGGCATTGGTGCTGGGTGCGCGCATGGTGTCCGTCCGGGCCGACCCTGCCTTGGCCCACGCCGCAACCGAGGCCTTGGCACGGCTTAGCGCCGTGCTGCCAACGGATTTGCGAGATTTGGCGGACAGTTCCGCCCTGCTGGTGCCGCCATCGGCCAGCCCGCCGGCGCCGTTTCTGGCCGACCTGCGGATCGCCATTCGAACAGAGCACAAGCTGCGTATCCGCTACCGCGATGCCAGTGGCGCGGCCAGTGATCGCGTGGTTTGGCCGTTTGCGCTGGGATTTTTCGATGCTGTGCGGATGATCGTCGGCTGGTGCGAAACGCGCAGCGCGTTCCGCCATTTCCGCGAGGATCGGATCGAAACCTGCGAGTTGCTTGCCACACGGTATCCAAGACGCCGGGCTGATTTGCTGCGCGAGTGGCGCGCCGCAGACCGAGGCGCCCCGCAGCGCGCGGAAAAATAAGCATCACACGCCTATCACTGCTGACATGTTCTGACACTGGCATATGCGACATGGACCGGGCGACACACCCAAACAGGAGGCAAACATGTCCAATCACCCATCCATTATCCTATACGTCACCGATCCCATCGCCAGCGCAGAGTTCTATACTCAGGCCCTGGGGCTTACGGCGCAATATGCCACCCCGGGGTTTGCGATGCTGAATTTCGCTTCGGGTGTGGACTTGGGGCTGTGGCGCCGGGACGCGGTGGTTCCGGCCGCGGCAAACGCCCCCGGCGCCATGGAAGTGGCCGTGGCAGTGCCCGATGCCGCCAGCCTGCACGCCCTGCACGACGACTGTCTGCGGCGCGGAACGCCGATCACGCAAGACATGGTCGAACTGGGATTCGGCACCGCCTTTTCGGTTGCTGATCCAGATGGCCACCGAATCCGCTTCTTCGTGCCAAGGGCCGCTGCATGACGGCGGCCTGGATTGCCGTGGCATCGGCGGATCACGTCGCCGTGGGGCGGCGTGACGGCTTCATGCAGGTCTGCCACGGCAAGCCCGGGCCACTGCGGCGGGTGCAGCCGGGCGATCTGGTGGTGTATTATTCACCGCGCGATCAGATGCGCGGCGGCACCCCGGTTCAGGCCTTTACCGCGCTGGGCCGGGTCAAACCGGGCGCGCCCTATCAGGTCACCATGGCGCCAGGGTTTCAGCCATTCCGGCGCGATGTCGACTGGTTTCGTGCGGTGGAGGCCCCGATCCGCCCGCTGCTGGATCATTTGTCCTGGGGGGGCCCGAATTGGGGCTATCGGCTGCGGATGGGCCTGTTCGAGGTGCCCACCGGCGACATGACCCTGATCGCCGACGCGATGGGCGTAACCCTGCCGGTGACGCCAAGGCAAGGGGGCGAGGGTTGAACACAAAGCTTGCACGACCGCCCGGTTGCCCCGATGCTGCCGGATGGGAGGACCAAACAAATGAAAAAAACCCTGACAAGTCTTGCTGTGCTGTTGATCAGTGCCGGTGCTGCGTTTGCTGATCCGGCCGAAGGCCGCTGGAGCACGCAACCCGATGACAACGGCAACACTGGCATCATCGAAATCACCATGTGCGGAAATACGCTGTGCGGCACGCTGATCGAATCGCGGCACGGGAATGGCGAGGTGTTCCAATCCGCAAACAACGGGCGCCAGATCGTATGGGATATGGAGCCGCGCGGCAGCGGGCAATACCGCAGCGGGCGCGTGTGGTCGCCGGACCGGGATCAGACCTACCGGGCCACCATGGACATGGCAGGTGATCGGCTGACCGTCGCTGGATGCTTCTTGTTCATCTGTCGTGATCAAACCTGGTCGCGCGTGCCCTGATTGCGCAACTTCCGGGTCGCGCGCGGTCTGGAATTCCGACAGGGTGAGCCCTTGTAAACCACGGGGATCCTCATGTCGGGCAGTGATTGGCTGCGCCTGTTGGCGCTGTCGCTTCTTTGGGGCGGCTCGTTCTTTTTTGTGCAGGTAGCGGTGCCGTTTCTGCCGGCCCTGACGATCGTTCTGATCCGGGTCGGGTTGGCGGCACTGGTTCTTGCGCTTGTCTTGGCGGTGCTGCGCGTGCCCTTTCCGTCGGGGGCCAAAGTCTGGTTTGCATTGGCGGTGATGGGGGTCATGAACAACGTGATCCCCTTTACGCTGTTCGTTATGGCGCAGGGGCAGATTTCCAGCGGTCTGGCCTCGATCCTGAATGCCACCACGCCGTTATGGGGTGTCATCGTGGCGCATGTCGCCACGCGCGATGAACGGCTGACACTGGCCAAGGGGTTTGGTGTCTGCGTGGGGTTTGTGGGCGTTGCGGTGATGATGGGCGGGGCCTTTGGCGAAGGCACGATCTGGGCGCAAGCGGCCTGCCTGTGCGCGGCGCTGAGTTATGCGCTGGCCGGTGTCTGGGGGCGGCGGTTTCGGACGTATGGACTTGCGCCGTTGTCGACGTCTTTCGGGCAAGTGACGATGGCCGCCGTGATGCTGGTGCCAATCGTTGCGCTGGTCGATCAACCTTGGACCTTGGCGATGCCGGGTTGGCCGGTGATCGCGGCGCTGATCGGGCTGGCGACACTGTCAACAGCGCTGGCGTATGCGCTCTATTTTGGGCTGATCGCCAGCGCCGGGGCGGTGAATGCGTTTCTGGTCACATTCCTTGTCCCGGTCAGCGCGATTGGCCTGGGGGTTCTGATCCTGGGTGAGGCGCTGCTGCCCCGGCACGTGGCCGGCATGGCGCTGATCGCTGTGGGACTGGCGGCCATCGACGGGCGGGTCTGGCGCAGGACCCGGCGGGGCTGACGAAAGGTGCGTGAGATCACGCACCCTACACACCGCCCTGAAGACCCGGCTTAGACCAGAAGGATAGACATCCGGCGGTTCTGTTTGCCCTTCTTTTCGACCTTGCCCAGGCGCACCGGGCCGATTTCCCCGGTATGCCGCACATGAGTGCCGCCGCAGGGTTGCAGATCCACCTGATCCGCGCCCTGTCCGATCCGCACCAGCCGCACGCGGCCCTGCCCTGTGGGGGGGCGCACGGACATGGTTTTCACCAGCCCGGGATTGGCCTCCAAATCGGCGTCGGTGATCCACTCCTCGGTCACCGGCAGATCCCGCGCAATCAAAGCGTTCAGCGCGTCTTCAACCGCTTGCTTGTCCTCGGGCGCGTCGGGCATGTCGAAATCCAATCGCCCCTTCTGCGCGCTGATCGATCCGCCTGTTACGGGCAAGGGCACCACCACGGACAGCAGATGCAACGCCGTGTGCACCCGCATGTGCGCATAGCGCCGGGCCCAATCCAATTGCAGGGTGACAGCAGCGCCCTCAGACGGTTTGTCGGACCCGCCCGCCAGGATCAGAGCAATATCATCACCGTCTTTGCGCGTGTCGATGACGGCGGCCTCGCCGCCCGTCCACCGCAGGATGCCGGTATCGCCGGGTTGACCGCCGCCCGTGGCATAGAACACCGAGGCCGCGACCACAACGCCGCCCTCATTTGTCAGACGGGTGACCGTGGTTGAACAACTCTGCGCATAGGCGTCGTCACGGAACAGGGGCTGGGTCATCGTGTGCTTTCTGGAAAGTCGTCATCCGACTGATCGGGGCTGATCAAAGCGGTATCGGTGTCACGATCTGGCTTGAGTTGCGGCTCTGGTGGCGCGGGCGCAGCAGGTGCCGGCGACACGGTTTGATGCAAGGCTTCCGGATTGCGCAGCCAGATGTCGCGCTGGGCGAAGGGGATTTCGATCCCTTCCTCGGCAAAGCGCGCGGCGATCTTGTGGTTCATTTCCGACGCCACCGACATGATGAAATTCACATCGCGCAGAATGGCACGGATCTCGAAATTCAGCGAATCAGCGCCAAACCCGCGAAACAGCACGCTGGGCTTTGGATTGGTGGTCACCAGTGGTTCGCTTTCCGCGATTTCCTGCAGGATCTGCGCCACTTTGCGCGTGTCGTTGCCGTAGGCCACCCCAACAGGCACGATCACCCGCCCGGTTTTCGACGATTTGGTGTAATTCGTCACAGCGCCGGAAATCAGGTCGGCGTTGGGCACGATCACTTTGGATCGGTCGAAGGTTTCAATGACGGTTGACCGCACGGAAATCCGTTCGATCGTGCCCGACGTGCCACCGACTTCGACCCAGTCGCCTTCGGTCACCGGGCGCTCAATCAGCAAGATGATGCCCGAAACGAAGTTCGACACGATATTTTGCAGGCCGAAACCAATTCCGACAGACAACGCACCAGCGACGATGGCAAGGCCTGAAAGGTCGATACCTGCCATAGTGAACGCCGCCAGGGCTGCGGCGGTAATCCCGACGTAGCCGACGCCTGAGATGATCGCTTTTTGCGCGCCGCGTTCCATCGATGTCTTGGGCAGGACCGAGGTGCCCAAAGCCCCCTGCAACACACGGGTGATCACGAAACCGATGCCGAACGCGAAGAAAAACGACAAGATGTTGGTCGGTGAAATTCGGGTGTCGCCAAGGCTTATGCCTTCGCTAAAGCGGTTCCAGATTTCCCACAGGTCCGTCTCTCTTGCGCCCCAGATCAGCGCCAACGGTGCTAAAGCCATCAGGGACAACGCCAAACCGGCCAACGCCGGCACCAATCCGTCAGCGGCTTTGTCCTCGTCCCCGACAATGGCCGCATAGATCGAGGTCACCAAACGGTGCAGCACAATGACCAAGGCCACCAACCCCAACGACGAGATGGCCGGGAACACGATATGCAATGCCGCCGCCATGTAGCCGATGCCACCCAGCACGGGCGCGATCAGCGACATGAAGGTGATCAGACGGCTGCCCAGCCGCAGCATCCGGTCGAAGAAAGGCGACGTGTCCGAGGCGACGCCTTCGTTGTTCACCACCCTGCGCGGCTCATGGCGCCGCAGGATGCGAGCAAGCCGAAACAGCGACAAGGCCGCCAGCACCACAAGCGGGAAGGTGATCACCGCCTGCGCGGTCAGTGGTTGGGTTTGCAGCGCGACAAACGGGTCCAACAGCGTGTAGATGCCGGCCAGCGCCCCCATGATCAGCGACTGGGACCGGGCGCGGCGCCGGTCATCACTGTGCAGGTTCAGCGTGACCCGCTGGCCGTCATACAGCGGAAAAACTTGCAGCGACAACCATCGCGCCACGAAGACTACCATACCCGCCTCGACCAGCGCGGCGGCAACGGCTTCGATGGTCGGGCCGGTCATCCGGGTCAATGAAATGGCGATGGCCAGCAGGACCAGACCAGCCAATGGCACCAGAAGCTGCGACAAAGATACGAAGAAGGCAGCCACTGTTCGCCCGCGCAGAATGCGGGTGCTTTGCAGCAAGCGCGAGGTCAACTGCTCCATCCAGCCGCGGCCCCGCAACAGCAGCAACGCGGCCAACAAAACGGCACCGATAGTGATCGGCAGATCGGTGATCAGTTCTTCACGCCGTGCCGGATCCAGCCAGGCGCTATATGCCTCGCCGTAGATATTGAACCCTGATGACGCCAGCGCGTCCACGCCTGACAACCAATTGGCGGGGTTCAGCGGCGACGGCCCCAACAGCAGCAGCGCGTCGGCCTGCCGTGAACGCAACTCTCGGTCGATGGCCCGCACAATGGCATCGGCTCTGGTAAAGGCCTCGTCGGCGGCCAGCAACGGGGCCTCACGGGCGTTCAGCAGCCCGTCCAATTCGGTTCGTCGCTGGGTGATTTCCAACGCTTCGGTTTGCCCTTCGGCCGGGGCAGGGCCCAAGGCGGCGATCTGCTCACGTAGGGCGGCGATCCGGTCGGTGTGGATGGCTTGTGTCGCCAGGAACTCGGCGCGGCTGGCAACCACCTCTGCACGCAGCGCATTCAGCACGTCGTTGGTGGTATTCGGGTTTTCCAGCGTGATCTCGGCCAGCGTCGCCAAGGCGGCCCATTCGGTGTAATTGGGGCCGGTGTCTTCGGTCGTCTGGGTCTGCCCCAGCGCGGGCGTTATGGCGCTGGTCAGCGCAAGCCCCAGAACAGCACAGGCGATGAGCAGGGCGAAGCGCCATGCCGAACGGGGCGAGGAAAGGGTCATGGCACCGGCCTTACGCGTCGTCGCGCGGATCAGGCAGCACCCGCGCCACGCGATCCAGCCACGTCGGAACCGGCAAGCCCTTTTCCTTCAGGAAGGCGGGGTTGAACAGCTTGGACTGATAGCGCGTGCCGAAATCGCACAACACCGTGACAATGGTGTGCCCCGGCCCCATTTCGCGGGCCATGTGAATCGCCCCGGCAACATTGACCCCGGACGAGCCGCCCAGACACAGGCCTTCGTGTTCCAACAGGTCAAAGGTCACGGGCAGGGCCTCGGCATCCGGGATGCGGTAGGCCATGTCTGGTGTGAAGCCCTCCAGATTGGCGGTGATCCGGCCTTGGCCAATACCTTCGGTGATCGAATTGCCGGGGTTTTCGGTGCCGGTATAAAGTTTCAAAAGCCCAGCGCCTTCGGGGTCTGCCAAGGCGATCTTTACGCCCTTCGATTGCAGCGCCATGCCGACACCGGCCAGTGTTCCGCCTGAGCCGACAGCGCAGACAAAGCCGTCCACCTTGCCACCCGTCTGTGACCAGATTTCCGGTCCCGTCGTTTCAATATGCGCCTGACGGTTGGCCACGTTGTCGAACTGATTGGCCCAGATCGCGCCGTTGGGTTCGGTTTTTGCCAGTTCAGCCGCCAGACGGCCTGAATATTTCACGTAGTTGTTGGGGTTCTTGTAGGGAACCGCTGGAACTTCGACCAATTCCGCCCCGGCAAGCCGCAGCATGTCCTTCTTTTCCTGGCTTTGCGTTTCGGGGATCACGATCACCGTGCGAAATCCCATCGAGGCGCCAACCAGCGCCAGGCCGATGCCGGTGTTGCCCGCCGTGCCTTCGACAATGGTGCCGCCCGGCTTCAGGTCTCCGCGCGCCACGGCGTCACGGATGATAAACAACGCCGCGCGGTCCTTGACCGATTGCCCGGGGTTCAGGAACTCGGCCTTGCCCAGGATCTCGCAGCCGGTGTCCTCGCTGGCTTTGCGCAGACGGATCAGGGGGGTGTTGCCGATCGCCTCGGCCAGATTGCGGCGGATCATCGGGGAAGTCCTTTCAATCGAAAACATCGACGGCGTTTGGCTGCAGTGGCAGCGTCAAAACCGTGACTTAGTGCAAGTGGCCGTTCCGGTTAAGGGCGCGGGCGAAAATCCACCCGAACAAGGGCACAATGACCAGAATGGCCAGAAGTGCAGGAACCGGGATCATCAACGCGGGGATCTGTGCAGAATACAGCACGGCCGCCACGGCGATCATCGCCAGCGTGGTGGCAAAGAACAGCAGAACCGACGCGTTGTCTCGAATCATCAGGAAAAACGCTGCGGCAACGCCCAGCCAAACACCCATGGCCCAAACGACCTGCAGCCACAATGCATCCAACGGCAGATGCCGCATCAGGCCCGGCCAGTTAGCATCGCCCAGTGCAAATCGCTCTATCACGTAGTCGGCGCCAAGCAGGCCATGAAAGATCAGCAACAACAGCGCCAAAGGAACCAGCGATGCGGGTGTGCGGGGCGGAGCAAGATTTCTGGCCATGGGATCTGCCTTGTGTTGAACACCGTCAAATTGACGGTTGCAGCGGCCCGTGTCCAGACCCAGCGCGCTGTCAGTCGGATCCCGCGATCCGGAAATCCGGCGTTCCGGTCAGAGCCGCTGCAACGTCCACGGACACACCGCGTGTGATCAGTCGCCGGTAGACCGTCTCGGCGCGGCTGCCGGGCCGCACCCCGGCGGGAAGCTCTGCGGCCATTGCGGCACGCAATGTCGCTGTTTGCGCCGGCAGGGGGCGGGTGTCGACCGCAGCGACCCCGGTGCAGCCTTCGCGCAGGCCTGCATGCGGGGGGGCACCCTGAGCGGTCATCTGCGCGCCCGCCTCGCTCAGCACGCGGCATTCCGCCGCAATCCGCTCGGCTGGGCTGGGCACACCATGTGCAGGCGGAGGCGCGACGCAGGCGCCCAGCAACTGGCCGGCCAGCGCGGCGGCTGAAAGAGTGCGGAGGAGGCTCATCAGGGAACCGTAACGCTGAGTTGACCGCCCGGCAATCACGCTCACGCCCATGTGGCTGTGATTTCAGTGCCCGCAGGCGCAGGTTGAGCAAGTGAGTCCAAAGTCAGGCCAAACATGCGTACCGGATGGATCCTTTCAAGTTTGCTGGTCGTGCTGGGCCTGATGCCCGGGACGATTGCCCTTGCCTCACGCGCGTTGGCGGCAGTGGCGGGATGCCGGTTGATGCCAATCACCCCGACACCTTGCCTCGTCTTTGGATCGGATTGGGGCGCTGGGTTGCATCTGGCGGCGGGACTAAATTGGCTGTCGGTGTTTGGTGTGCCCGTCGCCGTGGTCGGCTTTGCCTGGGCCATCGTACTGGCCGTCATCGATCTGCGGCGCAGGTTGCGTCAATGACCGCGGCCCCCTTTTCCCCCATCGCCACAGGCGTTAGGGAAGGGGTAAGGAGCCGCGCGCATGCTGAAATCCCGCATCATTCCCTGTCTGGACGTCGCCGACGGCCGCGTCGTCAAAGGTGTCAACTTTGTTGACCTGATCGACGCGGGCGACCCGGTCGAGGCCGCTAAGGCCTATGACGCCGCCGGCGCGGACGAATTGTGTTTTCTGGATATCCACGCCACGCATGAAAACCGTGGCACGATGTTCGATTTGGTCACGCGGACAGCAGAGCATTGTTTCATGCCGCTGACCGTGGGCGGCGGGGTGCGCACCCACCACGATGTTCGTGCCCTGCTGTTGGCGGGGGCTGACAAGGTCTCATTCAACTCTGCCGCCGTCGCCAACCCGGATGTGGTCACGGAAGCCGCGAACCGTTTTGGGTCGCAATGCATCGTTGTGGCGATCGACGCGAAAACCGTTGCGCCGGGCAGGTGGGAGATTTTCACCCACGGCGGCCGCAAGCCGACAGGCATCGACGCGGTTGAGTTCGCGCGCAGGGTTGCCGCCAAAGGCGCGGGTGAAATCCTGCTGACCTCGATGGACCGGGACGGCACCAAGGCGGGTTTCAACCTGCCCCTGACCCGCGCCATAGCCGACGCGGTGCCGATACCAGTCATTGCCTCGGGCGGGGTGGGGACGCTGGACCATCTGGTCGAAGGTGTCACCGAAGGGCACGCCTCGGCGGTGCTGGCCGCGTCGATCTTTCACTTTGGCACCTACACCATCGGCGAGGCCAAGGCCCATATGGCCGCCGCCGGCATCCCAGTGAGGTTGACATGAGCCACGCGAACCACAGCCCCCTGCATCAGCTTGCCGCAACCATCGAGGCCCGCAAAGGGGCCGACCCGGACACCTCGTGGACCGCGCGGCTGTTGGCCAAAGGGCCGGAAAAATGTGCAGAGAAATTCGGTGAAGAAGCTATCGAGGCGGTGATCGAAGCGGTCAAAGGGGATCGGGCGCGCCTGACCTCAGAAGCGGCGGATGTGCTGTTTCACCTGCTGGTCATGTGCGCCGCACGGGGCGTCACGCTGACCGATATTGAGGCCGAACTGGACCGCCGCGCCGGGCAATCCGGCATCGTTGAAAAAGCGTCACGCGGGTAATCGGCACGCCGTCTGCACCCGCCCAGGTTACAGCCGCAGATCGTAGGTTTTCCACTCGGTCGCCTGCGCTACCTTGTCATACAGCCCCCGGGCACGGGCGTTGTCTTCGGCCGTGATCCAGCGGATCAGCCGCCAATTCTGCCGCCGCCCTTCGTCGGCCACCGCCTCGATCAACGCGCGCGCGGCACCCGTTCCACGGGCCTCGGGCGCAACATAGAGATCATCCAGAAAGCCACTGACGCGCGCCGACAGCGGGCTGGCGAAAGGGCGGAAATGCGTCAGACCCACCAGCTGCCCGGCGTCGTTTTCAACCACGAAGCAATCCACTTCATGGGCGTGGTCATGGATCCAGCCCCAGACGGTTGCCCGCATGTCGTCGGTTTGTTCAATCCCGTAGAACGACGCATATCCAGCATACAATTGTTCCCAGGCGGCATGATCGTTATGGTCTGGTCGGCGGGTCAGCATGGTATCCCTCATGTCTCTGGTCACAAAATTGGGTAAGGTGCGCGCGTCTTTCGGGGGTGCATGACAGTGTTGCGCAGAATTCCCACCGCGTCCATCACACCGCGGCGTCGCCGTGCGGAGTCATTGCGCTCTTTCCTTTCCCGCGCCATTCCCGTATGGCCCCACAAGTCCAAAACGGAGCCTTTCGCATGCAAGGTAGCGCCAATCTCAACCTGATGATCAAAGCCGCACGCAAGGCCGGGCGTGCATTGGTCAAGGATTTTCGCGAGGTCGAGAATTTGCAGGTCTCGTCCAAGGGGCCGGGTGACTTTGTCAGCCGCGCCGACCGAGAGGCGGAACGCGTCATCAAGGAAGACCTGCTGGACGCGCGGCCCAATTATGGTTGGCTGGGCGAGGAAACGGGCGAAATCGAAGGTGTCGATCCAACCCGCCGCTGGATTGTGGATCCGCTGGATGGAACCACCAATTTCCTGCACGGCCTGCCGCATTGGGCGGTGTCCATCGCATTGGAACACAAAGGCGAGATCATCGCCGGTGTCGTGTTCGACGCCGCGAAGTCCGAGCTGTTCTACGCAGAAAAGGGGCTGGGCGCTTACATGAATGACACGCGGATGCGTGTGTCCGGCCGCACGCGGATGATCGACTGCATCTTTGCAACCGGCGTGCCGTTCGCCGGGCGTCCGACCTTGCCGGCAACGCTGAAAGACCTGGCGCTGCTGATGCCATCTGTTGCCGGGGTGCGCCAACACGGCGCCGCCGCATTGGATCTTGCCTATGTCGCCGCCGGGCGGGTTGATGGGTATTGGGAACGTGGGTTGAACGCCTGGGACATCGCCGCCGGCGCGCTGTTGGTCAAAGAGGCCGGGGGCTTTGTCGGCCCGGTCCGTGACGGGCAAAACCCCATCGAATCGGGCAATATCATTGCCGCCAATGCAGGTGTGTTCGAATCCCTCACGACGACGCTGCGCATGCGCGACTGACAGCCCGCGCCCAATCATGTTGGGCAGGGCGCGCGCTTTTCGTCAGTGCCGTGGATTCAAACGCCGACGTTGGGGCCCATGCAGGCCATCGGGGCGTTATTCTGTTGAACTTCATAAAGCTCGGTTGTCGGGCCGTCAGGCCCCTGGAAGACCGCGCGCAAACCATCCCCGGTGCTGAAGAACTGCCAGCATTGTTCGTTCATCGGGGCGTTTTCGTAAAGAAAACAGATGTTCTGATTGCGTTCGAACCAGATACCGTCCTGGCACTGATCGCCGATGAACGTCCAACGTACACGGCGCCCGGGCAGATACTGCTCGACCCCGTACGGGGTGCCGTCAATGCTGAAACTCAACGTCAACCCCTGGGTGTAGCTGTCAAATTCCGCGGCCGTCATCGGCTCTTCGGCTGAGGCGGGCAGGGCTGAGCACAACAGGGCTGCGCAAAATACTAGGGCTCTCATGGTGCCTCCGATGGTCATTTTCAGCACTGTGACAGACGTCCCAGCGTCCGGCCAGTAAGATTGCCTCACGTTGGCGCGAGGGGGCGGCCATCCGGAAGCCGTGGATCCATTACCCGGCGCCACAAGGGCGGAAACAATGCCAGGACCGCCATGGCGGGCAAGGGCGCGGGCAACAGCGGGGCGTCGTCAGGCAAAACAAGGTGTGGATAGGGGCGCGATGGATGGGCGTGGTGATCCGAATGGCGCGGCGCGTTCAGCATCATCGCCGAAGAATACCATCCCACGGCATTCCAACTGTGGCGTGCGGTAACGGCCTCATACCGGCCAGAGGGCTGCAATTTCCGGCGCAGTCCATAGTGCTGCACGTAGTCGGACACCAGCAATTGAGACTGCGTGTGCGCCGCAAGGATCACGTAAATCAACGGGCCGGGCCACCCGAACAGCACAAAGGCAATCGATAAACACACAGCCGCGCCCAACAGATAAACTGGGTATGGGTTGCGCCTGACGCCGCCGCTGCGGGTCCGCAGCGCTTGCTCGGCCGCATATCCCGCCCGAAAACTGCCGATCCAGGCGCGCGGCAGAAAACGCCAGACACCCATGCCGCGCCGTGCCGAATTTGGATCTTTTGGTGTTCCGACATGCGTGTGGTGCACGAGTCTGTGCGCCGATATGTGGTGACCGAACAGAAAGGCGATGTATATGGCCTGGCCCAATCGTGATAGCCAGCGGTCGGACCTATGGATCAGTTCATGCGCCACCGGGTTGCCGACCTGGCCGAAAAACAGGCCAAAGGCAATCAGTCCGGCGACCCAGTCAACACCAGCCAGGGTATGTGTCAGGGCGTAAAGCGCCAACAGCAGATGCGTGCCTTGCATGATCCCCAACACCACAAGCAGCTCATCGCCTGCCGGAAAGTCCCCGGGTTTCGGGGCCAGCGCTGTCAGGCGGTCCATAAAAAGCCACAGCAAGGTGATGGATATCAGGGCAGCCCAGATCCATCCGCCGCCCCAAATCCCCCCAGGGATGAGCAACAGGGCTGGCAACAGGGTCGCAAATGCAAAACCGACAAGTTTCATGCGGGTGATCATACAGCAGCGCGACGGTTGCAGAAGGGGGGCAATCGCCGCGCCCCCCCTTTCAAATGCACAGCGCATGGTCTAGCTGCAGGGGATCAGGCCAAAGTTACGCAGGGGGCGAGCATGTCCTTTTTCAGCAAGCTCAAGGACCGTATGTTTCGGTCGTCGTCGAAACTGGACGAAGGGCTGGATGCGCTTGTCGCCGCCGACCCGGTTGACGATGACGGTGACGTGGTCACGCCAACCCCGTTGCCGGACCAGACGGATGCAGCGCAGGTCCCGCCGGCGCCGGATGACCTGCCCGCAACATCGCGCCCCCAGCCGGCGCCGCCAGATTCTGTGACATCGCAGCCCGCGCCCGAACACCACCGCCCTGGCTTGATCGCCCGGCTGACGGGGCGAAGTGACGCGCCCCGGCGCGTGTTGGACGACGATATGGTCGAAGAACTCGAAGATCTTCTGGTGCAGTCCGACCTTGGCGTGGAGACAGCCCTCAAGGTCACGGCAAATATTGCCGCGACGCGGTTCGGCAAGCGGGTCACTACGGCCGAGATCAAAACGGCGCTGGCCGAAGAAATTGCCCGGATCATGGAGCCTGTTGCCCGGCCGATGCCGCTGTATGCCAAGCGCCCACAGGTCGTGCTGGTGGTCGGGGTGAACGGCGCGGGCAAAACAACGACCATCGGCAAGCTGGCGTCGCAATTCCGCGCGGCCGGGAAATCGGTGATCATCGCAGCAGGTGACACGTTCCGCGCCGCCGCTGTGGAGCAATTGCAGGTCTGGGGGGATCGTGCCGGCGTCCCGGTGATGACCGCGCCCGAGGGATCTGACCCGGCGTCGCTGGCCTTCGATGCCTTGAGCCGGGCGCAGGCTGACGGCACGGATCTGCTGATGATCGACACGGCGGGGCGGTTGCAGAACCGCGCCGATCTGATGGAAGAACTGGCCAAGATCGTACGCGTCATCCGCAAGAAGGACCCCAGCGCGCCGCACAACACGTTGCTGGTTCTGGATGCAACGACCGGTCAGAACGCGCTGAACCAAGTCGAGGTCTTTCGCCAGATGGCTGATGTGTCCGGCTTGATCATGACCAAACTGGACGGCACGGCACGCGGCGGCGTGTTGGTCGCACTGGCGGACCGATTCGGCTTGCCCATCCATGCGATCGGCGTCGGCGAGCAGATCGATGATCTGTCGCCCTTCGATCCGGCCGAATTTGCGGCGGCGTTGACCGGGGCGAGCGCGAGATGACCATCGCAGTCCAATTGGGCAGTCAGGCAAGTCCCGCGAATGGCTGATTGGCTTGTCGGGCTGGAGGGCACGGCAGGCGGCGCTCGTTTGGCGTTTTTCCTCGCACTGGCGGCAGCGATATTGCATGCAGTGTTCGGTGCGTTGCAAAAAGGACGACATGATCCTTGGGTGTCGCGCGCTGCCATCGATGCCAGCTATGGCCTGATCGCCGCCCCCTTCGCCCTGTTTGTCGTGCCGTGGCCCGAAGCCCGGATGTGGCCGATTTTCGCGGCGGTGTTCGTGATCCACACCGCCTACAAAATTTTGCAGGCGATGGCCTACAGTCGCGGCGCCTATACGGTGGTGTATCCCGTCGTGCGTGGCACCGCGCCTTTGTTTACCGTGATTGGCGCAGGCGTCCTGTTTCAGGAACATTTCAACACATCCCAATGGATCGGCGTCCTGGTGCTGGTTGGCGGCATCTACGGGTTGGCGCTTTACAATCTGCGCCATGTAACCGTGAACCGTGACACGTTGGGTGCTGCGCTGCTTCTTGCCGTTTGTACGGGTGGATTTGTAGCACTTTACACCACGTTCGATGCTTTTGGCATCCGCGCCACCGACAATCCATTTACCTTTCTTGCGTGGTTTTTTCTGATTGATTCGGTATTCATGCCGCTGTTCACCTGGCGCAGGTGGCGGGGAGTATCCCAGCGTCAGGGCACCAGCCTTTTGAAGCGCGGAATGCTGGGTGCTTGCGTCGCATTTGCCAGCTTCGGCGGCATCATGCTTGCAACGCGCGTAGGGAATGTTGGTCAGGCGGCGGTATTGCGGGAAACCTCCACGGTTTTCTCTGCGCTTATTGGGTGGATGATGCTGGGTGAAACGACAGGCCCGCGCCGGCTGGCCTTGATGGCGATGATCGCTGGGGGCGCGGCCATCGTGCAATTGGCGGCATGAACACGGCACACCCTTTGGATGCAGATGAAAAACAGCGCAGGTCATCCTATGGCGATTCTCGGCCGACCGAGGCTGCCAACGGGGCCAATGCCTCTCTGAGGACGGCGCTTTCCTGCAACAACGTCGCCGAACGTTGAATCAGGCCGAGCCTGCTGAAATCATAAGGTTCCCCAGAAACTTGCGTCGTGTCGGTCGCCCCGTTGGCTTGTGCTGATTGACCACTTGGGGCCACAGGGTCAACCGCCTCAGCGGGCGACGTCGTTGTATTGGGGACTTGTGCGCGCCCCGCGTCGGGCTCTGTTTGGTCCGCGGCGCCAGTCCCAGGGGAAATCGCGATGGTCGGCGCTATTTCGATGGGAGGATCCAGGAAGCCTGGAGCCCGTGAGAGGGTTCGAGCAACCTGCGCCCGATCCACCGCGCCGGATACAGCGATGTCAGCGGGCAGATTTTCAACCATGGGCCAGTCCTGCGCGCGCACCGCCAAAGTGGCGGCGCTGTGCAGGTCGTCCAATGCCAGAAAAGCGCGCGCGGCCTGATCGACCTGCCCGGATTGTTCAAGTGCTTGAGCGCGTATGTCATCGATTTCAGGTCCCTGGAAGCTCGCGATTTCGTCTTCGGCGCCGCCCGGTGTGCCAAGCAAAAGGTTGGCATTGGCGCGCAGAACAGCGTCGATCTCAGACGCCGACGGTTGGATCAAGTCCAGGACTTGTGACCCGAGACCCAGGTCCAGAAGCCGTTGTGCGACCGCCCGTTTTGTCGCGTCTGGCAGTTGAGGGTCCTTCCAGTCCTCGCGCGACAGAATGTGGCGAAGGAAGGTCATGTCATCGGCGGATGCGGAAAGCCGTGCCCAGAAAGCCGCCTCAAGATCCGCAATTTCGGCGGCGGACGCGGTTCGGTCTGCGGCCCAGGTTCGCAACCTGTCGATGGTGCCCCGTGCTTCGTCGAACTCCTGCGCAAGTAGGCGCAAACGGGTGACGCCGCCCATCAGGGCAGTACCGGCGTCGCTGGTTCGTTCACTGCTGGCCAAGGCAACAGCGCTTTCCAACAGGGTGTTCTGGACCGGCGTTCCGGTCGCCAATGCGAGGTCAAGCCGTGTGCGGATTGTTTCGGTGTCACGCCCGGCGCTGACGTTAAGCAGCGCCTGCGCATCATCGGGGTGCCCGCGCGCCTGGTCCAGCAATGCGTCAAGTCGCGCAATGTCCGTGGGGGCGGTCCACGCCGATCGTCGCGCGGCGCTGATGACAATTCTGGCGGCGTCCAATGTCCCTGCGTTGATCAGGCGTTGCGCCAATGCCGGCCCCAGAATCGCGCGCTGAGAGGCCGATAGCTCGGTAAATGTGAATGCAATGTCGGAGGCCGTGTCCGCGCTGAGTTCGGCATCAACACCCGCGAGCGCGGCCAACATCGCAGCAGCCCCACCACAACTCTGTATTTGGGCGAGGCGAAGGCGGGAGTTGGTATATCGCTCCTCAAGCACATCGCTCATGCCGAGAAGCAGATCGCGGCCGAATACAGGTTCGGGAGCATTCTCAATGAGAGCACGGGCCTCGGCACCAAAGCCCGACGAAAGGTACAGCCGGACAAGTTCCAGGGCGGTATCAGGATCTGGTTGATCAAATTCACCGTAAAGGGCGCGGGTCAATTGCCCGAAGCGGGTTCCGAAGGGCTCGTTTGACTGGTCGAGCAAGAAATCGAAGGCAGGCGCCTCCAAACAGTCTTCGGCGGGCGACTCTGGCGGGGGGGCATCCAGATTCTGCCGTTCGGTCACCACGCTGATCTGCATATTGTCGAACACCTGAGCAGGGTTGGAGTCGGATGCAGCAAGTAAGGCCGCCGGCGGTTGGGGAGGGTTTGTGGCGGCCTCCAGCACGCCCTGTGATAGAGCGCGGGCGACCGGCATCGAAAGCTGTGCCAAGAGGCTTTCGGACGAGGGCAACGAAACTTCCGGTGCGGGATCGACGTTGTCCTGGCGTTCGGCAGAAAGCCGCATGGCAACGGCGACACCTGCCGCCGGACCCGGATCCAGGCGCGGAGCCAGGTTTGCGCGGGGCGGGGGAGACTGTGCTTCGGGAATGGGTGGAGGGGGTATGTCAGCCAGGTTAGGCGCGTCAGAGATATCCAGCACGATCAGGCCCGGGCGTTCTTCCCAGATATTGGTCGTACAAGGACAATTCAGTGTAAGATTCAGGTGTCCCGTCTCAGTATGCGCTTGTGCAAGACGATCACGGCGAATTCGATCGAACAACCGTGAAAGGTCAAACCCATTGGCCGCTGGGGCAAGCGTGAGCACCAATTGCGGTTCGTCGCCGCCCAATTGCCAGGTTACACCCGGTGGGGCGTGCACGACGATACGTGTAAACCCGTCATGCTCACCTCCCGTAACCGGATACCCCTGCGCGTCCGCCTGCCGCGACGAAAGCAGCAGCAGACAAAGCATCAGAGCGACGAGCAAGGCCCGTTTCATCATGCCGCCTCACGTTTCAGATTGCGCATGGCTTCTTCCAGTTCGCCATAACCTGGGCGCATGTGGTGAGGTGCGTTCTGGCGACCGACTTCGATACACATATTGGCCGGGTGATTGTGCAGATTGGCGATCAGGACCTCGCGGATCAGTTGGTAGAAGTGAGCGTCTTCCTCAACGACCGTTTGCATTTTTGACGCGAACGGCCCCACGAAACCATAGGCCAGAAAAACGCCCAGAAAGGTGCCAACCAGCGCCCCTCCGATCAATCCACCCAGAATTTCTGGCGGCTGATCGATTGCAGCCATGGTTTTGATGACCCCCAGAACCGCGGCGACGATGCCGAGGGCCGGCAGCCCGTCTGCGACGGTTTGCATGGCATGGCTGGGGTGCAGCGCATGGTGAAGCGTGGCTTCCATACGTTTGTCCAACACCTCTTCAACCTGCAACGGATCATCATAACTCAAGGTCATGGAGCGCAAAGTGTCGCAAATCAGATCAATCGCCTCATGATCGGCCTGCACGCGTGGGTAGCGGCCAAAAATGGCGGAGTTTTCAGGATCTTCGATGTGTTCTTCCAGTCCGACAGGGTTTTGCCGAGCGAGGCGGATGAGTTCGAACAACAGGCACAGAAGATCCTGATAGTCCGCAGGCTTCCACGCCGGGCCTTTGAAAACCTTGCCAATGTCCTTGGCCGTTTGTTTCGCGCCGGCGCCATCATTGGCAATCAGGAAGGCCCCAACCGCCGCGCCGACGATCATTGTCATCTCGAAGGGCAACGCATGCAGGATGATCCCGAATTTGCCCCCGGCGGCCAAATAGCCGCCGAACACCATGACGACGACGATGACAATGCCAATGATTCCTATCATTTCGTGCTCCGGTGTTTGCGCCCTAAGAATGGCGGATGAAGTTTAAGAAAGGCTGACCGATCGCCTTACTCATGAGGCACCAATGCATTTCGCCCGGCCAGCAAAGCGCTGAGCGAATACGCCAGCCTCGGATCCAGCCCCGCCAGGATTGCAGCGGCGGATTCGGGGTTCAGGCGCCCGAGGAACCCTGCTGCGAAATCTGGAGCCATTTCAGCAAACACGGCCGAGGCTTCTTCGGGTTTCATGGCTTCAAAGACTGTCACCAATCGGCTGATATCTTCTTCGGCTGCGCGGTCAGCCAGGGCCATGGTTGCCGACAATTCGGCCTCAACCCCTTGAAGTGCCTGCATCTGCGCCTGCAAACGGGTTTGTGCCGCGCTGATCAAACTCTCTTGCTCCGACACCTGGGTTTCACGGCGGCGCAAGGCGACTTCGCGCGCCCGCAGGTCCAATAGCAATTGCGCGGTGTCGGTCGGTGTGGCCAGTTGCGGCGAGTCAGTCAGGTGATCGACAGGCGCCGCGGCACTACTTGCATTGGCGGCCAATTCGGTGGGCACAGCAGGCGGCGCTGGATCTTGTGCCAGGGCTGCGCCCAGGCCCGTCGCCAACTGCAGCGCTGCCCCTGTGGCAAAAAGGGTGGTGAGGACGGGAAGGATCCGGGCCCGGCGCCCAGGCTGTAGCGGGTGGGTCATCCTGCATCCCCCACATCACGGCGGCGGCGCAAAATTCGGGCGCGTGGCTGTCCGGTTTCAGCGGCGCGTTCTCGGGCAGGGGCGGCGGCCTCTCCAGTCCAGCGTGATGGGGGCGCACGCAAGTCCGGTTCAGGCGTCGTGGGAAGATCATGCATCGATGCGACCAACAACTCCAGCCGTTTTGCAACGGCCTCTGCCCGTGCGGCCTGTTTGGCCAGATCGGTGCTGGCCTGGCCCGCGCCGGCCTTTGCCGTGCTCAGCGTGCGTGTCAGATCGTCGACCTGTGCGGACAGGACGGCAATCGCACTGCCCATCCCGCCTTCCAACGACGAAAGGGCCGTCAGCCGGCGCGACAGAACGAAGCAGTAGACGGCGGCACCGCACGCCGCGGCGGCCAGGATAATGTTCGACAAGAAGTCCATGTATGCCCCTTAATTTAATACGAATTCCATGATGAGCAGGTCGCTGACATACCCCGGCCCGGTGACGATCTGGACACGGCGCAGCATCTGCGCCCGAAGCCTGAGCAACGCTGCAGGTTCCTCCAACTCAAACGGGTCCAGCGCCCGCAAATAGATGTTCAGAACGTCCATGATCCGTGGCATCAGATGCTGCACCTCCCCAGAGTGTGCCGGCGCGACTTCCAGTTGAGCTGCAAATCGCAGGTGACGTGATTCGCCCCTTGGCCCCAAAGAGATGGTGATCGGCTCGAGCGGGACGAAACCGATGTCGGTGTTGGTTGCAGCGGCGCCGCTGGCCTCTGCGCCGTGCGAATCAGCGGGTGCGGAATGGTCCGAGCTGGCTGCGGAGGTTCCGGAAATCAGGCCCGAATAGGTCGCATAAAAGCCCGCGCCGCCCCCGGCAAGGGCGAGCACAAGGCCGATGACCAGCCCTTTCTTTGAAGGTTTTTCGACGTTTTCAACTGATTGAGCCGCGACCGTCATATGGAACATGCCCCCTTTGATGTGCATCCTTCGTTCTTCTTGTTTGTGACACAGGGTGACTAACCGATTGTTAATTGCTCTGAGGCAAAGATCGGCGGATCGGGACAGAACGTCCGTGAAGGGGAATAACCTTGGAACAGCTGCTATCAGTCTGGAACGCGCTGGAATTGCGCCGCAAAATCATTGTCGTGGCGGCTACGCTGGGGGTGTTCGTCGCTGTAATAGGCCTGACGCGACTCGCCACGACACCCGGCATGTCTTTGCTCTACTCCGGGCTGGAGGGGGCGCAGGCCGGCGAAGTGATTGCAGCGCTTGATCAACGTGGTCAGAGCTATGAAGTGCGCGGCGATGCCATCTATGTCGAAAGCACGTCGCGGGATGAAACCCGCATGGCGTTGGCGGCGCAGGGGATGCCGGCCAATACGTCCAGTGGATATGAATTGCTGGACGGGTTGACCGGCTTTGGCACCACCGCGCAGATGTTCGACGCAGCCTATTGGCGGGCCAAGGAAGGGGAGTTGGCGCGCACCATTATGGCCAGCCCCTATGTTCGGCAGGCGCGCGTTCACATCGCGCAGGGCGGGACGCAAGCATTCCGCCGTGATCAGCAGCCTTCGGCCTCGGTCACGGTGACCCCGTCTGGCGCCGGTTTGACCGCTGTGCAGGCGCAAGGACTGCGGTTTCTCGTGGCCTCGGCCGTGGCCGGGCTATCCGCAGAGCAAGTATCGGTGATCGATGCAAACGGCGGGATAATTGTCAGTGACGATAACAGCGCCAGCAATCAGGGCGGCGACCGATCAGATGTTCTGCGCCACAATGTGGAGCGACTGTTAGAGGCGCGCGTCGGAACTGGGCGGGCCATCGTTGAGGTCAATGTGGAAACCGTGACGGACCGTGAAACGATCATCGAAAGATTGATTGATCCGTCGACGCGCGCCGCGGTTAGCCAGGAAACGGAAGAAAGCAACGCCACGTCGTCGGACAGTCGCGGCGCAGGTGTTTCGGTGGCATCCAACCTGCCGGATGGGGCGGCCGCCGGCGGCGATGGGCAATCGCAATCGCGCGAAGTGACAACCCGAGAGCGGACGAGTTGGGAGGTCAGCCAGACCAGCCGGGAAGTGGAACGCACCCCGGGCGCCATTCGCCGCTTGTCCGTTGCGGTTCTGATCGACGGCGTGCGCACGGTGGACGACGCAGGGCAGATGCAATGGACGCCGCGGCCCGACGAAGAATTGCTGGCGCTGCGCGAGCTTGTGGCCTCGGCGGTTGGGTACAATGAGGCGCGCGGGGACGTGATCACACTGCGCTCACTGCAGTTGGAGCAACTGGCCGACATTCAAGGGTCGTCCCCGGGCGCAAGCTGGATTGATCGGCTGGGATTGGACGTGATGGCGCTGATCAGACTGGCTGCGTTGGCCGCAGTGGTGCTGTTCCTGGCAGTATTCATCTTGCGCCCACTGTTGCGTCCTGCACCGGCATTGACCGAAGCAGAGTATCTTCCCGCCCCGCAACGCGGCGGGTTGCCAGAAGTGTCCGGGCCGGTCCTGACGGGTGAGATCGACGATGGCACCCCAGGCGCGCAAACCGCCCCGGACACCGGGGGCACCACCGGGTCGGATGCGGCCGGTTCCAATGCTGGGGCGGAAAATCCGGTGGAACGGATGCGGGCCCTGATCGCCGACCGGCAGGATGAAACCTTGCAGATTCTGCGCCATTGGATGGAAGAGTCAGAGGAGCCACGCTGATGGCACAACCGCTTCAACTTGAGGTGTTCGAGACGCCAGCCACGCCTGATGGGCCGGTTTTTCTGATGCCCGAGCAAGTCGAGGAAATCAGGCTGAACGCTTATGAACGCGGCTACGGCGCTGGGTGGGACGATGGCGGTCAGCAGGACGAGGCCGAAGACGCCGCTCATCGGACCGAAATCCGCCGCCAGGTCGAGCAGCTCAGCTTTGGCTATCACGAAGCCCGTGCGCATGTTCTCAATGCGCTCAAGCCGTTGTTGGCGGCCGCATTCGAGACCGTCCTGCCTGAAATGTCCCGTGCTTCCATTGTGCCGCTGGTGATAGAGCAGTTGCTGCCACTGGCACATAGCGCGGCCGAGGCGCCTTTGGTTCTGACGGTTCCCACCGGGACGCGCACCCGCTTCGAAGCCGCCTTCGACGGGCTGGTGCTGCCGCCCCTGACGCTGGCTGAAAGCGCTGAACTTGTCGATGGTCAGGCAGTGATCAGCGACGGCGAGAGCCAATCGCATGTGGACCTGACGCAGGCCACAAACAGCGCACTGAAAGCGCTGGAGCGGTTTTATCAATTCCAGGAAGACAAGGACAGCAAACATGCCTGACTCCCCAACATCTGAATCCCATTCAACGATGTCCAAAGGGGCGTTTACCCAGGTGCCCATCGAAATCGTGATCTCTGTTGGCCGGGCGCGGCCGTTGGTGCGGGATTTGCTGCGCCTGCAACGTGACAGCGTTCTGACACTGGATCGGCGCATCGAAGACCCCGTCGAATTGTTTGTCGGGGACCGGCTGATCGCGCGTGGCGTGTTAGAGGAGCTGGACGGCGATCAAGCGGGCCAGATGGCGGTTCGGTTGACCGAGGTTGCCGATCTGTCGAACGGTCTGTGATGCGGTTCTGGGTCCTGATCGCCAGCCTTGCCCTATTGGTCGGCGTGTGGCCGGACACCGCGGGGGCGCAAAATCTGACGCTGTCTCTGGGCGAGGGTGAAGGATTGGCCCAACGTTCAATCCAGTTGCTGGTGCTGATCACGCTTTTGAGCCTGGTGCCCGGCTTGTTGATGATGGTGACGTGTTTTCCCTTTGTCGTCACCGTCCTGGCCATTTTGCGGCAGGCCATTGGGCTGCAGCAGTCGCCGCCGGGTATGTTGCTGACAACACTCGCGATATTCCTGACGTACTTCGTCATGGAGCCGGTATTCCTGGAGGCGTGGCAGACCGGCGTTGTGCCGCTTCAAGCTGGTGAGGTGGGGCTGGATGACGCCCTGATCAACGCATCCGAACCCTTCCGGCAGTTCATGATGGGACGGATCGAACCGCAAACATGGGCGGGCCTTGCCGAACTCAGGCCCCAGCCACCGGCCTTCGCAGCGGATGGTCCATTGTCGGTGATGGTGCCGGCGTTCCTGCTGTCAGAGCTGTCCCGCGCGTTCGAGGTCGGGTTCGTGGTCTTTCTGCCGTTCCTGATCATCGACCTTGTGGTTGCGGCGGTGTTGATGTCGATGGGTATGATGATGGTGCCGCCGGCGATTGTGTCCTTGCCGTTCAAGCTGGCGTTCTTTGTGGTTGCGGACGGTTGGACACTGATCGCCAATGCCTTGGTGCGCGGGTATTTATAGCCCCGACGTGATCAACTCCAGCTGACGTCATCCAGAAAAATATAGCCCGCGCCATAGATGGTCTTGATCAGGCGCGGGTTCTTGGGGTCTTCGCCCAGTTTCGCGCGCAGTCTTGAGATGCGGACGTCCATCGCGCGGTCAAAACTCTCGCCGGCCGCACCGCCAAGGGATTCTTGCATTTGAGTGCGTGAAATCAGCCGCTTGGGCGATTCGAGGAACAAACGAAGGACCTCTCCTTCGGCGTGGCTGAAGGGCGTTTCCTGGCCATCATCGGCGATCAGAACATAGCGGTCGAAATGCGCCTGCCAACCGCTGAACCGGGCGACCGCGCCGCCGTTCTCTGGGGCGGCTCGGGCCTTTCGCAACCGCGCGCGGATGCGGGCGACCACTTCGACGGGCTCAAACGGTTTGATGATGTAGTCATCCGCCCCCAGTTCCAGCCCGGTGACCCGGTCATTGATATTGGCGCGCCCGGAAATGATGATGATTGTCGCGCCGCTTTCCAGGGCCAGTCGGTGAACCAGCGCAAGCCCGTCGCGGTCTGGCAAGCCCAGATCGACCAAGCAGACATCGGGCGCAGTGCGCTTGAGCGCGGCTTCGAACTCTGTTGCCCGGGAATAGGTGGAGGTGCGGAACCCGGCGTCGGTGAGCGCATCGGCCAGTATGCGCCGGATTTCGGCTTCATCATCCAGGATTGCAACATGGGGCTGGGACATGTCACTGGCCTAGTGCGCTGCCACGGTCGAGGCAAGGGTGCATCGCGCCAAAAACGCATCAAGCGCGGGGCCATCGAAGGGTTTTGTCAGGATCTCGAACTGCTTGGTCGCCCGTTGGTAAAGCGGGTCCGACGCGGGAAGTGAGCTCATCAGCCCTCCGGGCAGCCCCGCGCGCGTTTGGCGGAGCTCGGTAAGAAGATCGAACCCCGTGCAGGCGCCCGGCAGCTGGATATCGGAGAGGACGAAGTTCACCTCGGGGATCTGTGCCAAGGCCGCGCCATCGGTGGCGTTTTCGGCCTCGATGACCTGATGGCCAGCCGCAACGAGGGCTTCTCGGATGTGCGTGCGCAATTCGGGCCGGTCTTCGACCAGCAGCACCAAGCGCGCGTTGACTGGCGCAGTCGATTCGGCCGGGCGCATCGGCAGGCGCAACGTCACGCGTGCCCCCCCGTGAGCCCGGTTTTGAACTCGCACTGACCCGCCCGATAGCGTTGCCTGATCATAGACCATTGCCAGGCCCAACCCCGATCCGTCATGGCCCTTGGTGGTGAAGAACGGATCCATGGCCCGTTTCAGCGCGTCCTGGGAAAACCCCGGCCCGTCGTCTTCGACGGCAAGTTCCAGCCAGGTGTCCCGCACGCGCCGGGCGGTGACGGTTATGTTGCCACCCGCCGGGCCGATTGCGTCGCGGGCGTTCAGGATCAGGTTCAGAAGGCTGTCTTGCAGTGCCCCCTGATCCAGCATCATTCGGTCCAGGCCGTGTTCCAGCGTCAGGGTCAATCGAACGGATCTGGGCAAAGACGGAGTCGCCATCATGCGAAGGTCGTCGAGCAAGATTTCCAGATCCGTCGGCTCAGAGCGCAGCCGCCGCGCGCCGGAAATCTCGCCGATGTGCTGCAACAAGGTGCCGCCCCGGCGGGCAGCGGCCAGGGTGGCGCGCACCAGTTCCGCCGGCGCTTCGGCCAAGTCTGGAAGGCGCGCCAGTTTGCCCTGCAACCCCAGAATGATGGTCAGAAGATTGGCAAAGTCATGCGCCAACCCGGATGTCAGCTGTGCCGCCAATTCCCGCTTTCGGGTCTGGGTCAGGGCCGCGCGTGCCTGGGTTTCTTCGGTGATATCGGTGGACAACACATAGACCCCGCCGCCATGGACCAGCCCCTGCGCATCGGTCACATCGGGATCCGGGGTCAGCGCAACCCGAATCCGCCGGCCGCTGTCTTCATGGGTGATTTCGCAAACCGCCGGGGCGCCGTGCAGGGCGCGCTGCATATGTGGCAGGATGCGCGAAAAGGTCACGGGTCCCAGCGCAACCGAGGCATGCAAGCCGATCACGTCGCTGGGCGCGCCCGGCATCACCGTGGACAGCCGCCGATTGGAGTACGTATAAATCAGGTTTTGATCGATATGCGCGATATGCGCGGGCATCATTTCTGTGACCAGCCGGGTGCGGGCTTCCATCTCGGTCAGTTCGCGCTTGGCTTCCTGAAGGGCAGCGTTGGTTGCCGCCAGTTCCCGGTTGGCCAGCCCCAAACGTTCGGCATGGGTCAGAACCTGATCCGACAGTTCCTCGGACCGTGAGCGCAGCAATTCTTCCTGCAGCTTGATTTCGGTGATGTCGGTGTAAACACTGACCCAGCCGCCTTGCTGCAGGGGCGCGCCTTCAACCGACACCCAGCGGCCATTGGCGCGGCGGCGTTCCATATAGTGCGGCTGAAACGCCAACGCCGTTCGCACCCTGAGCCGCACGGCTTCGTCTGGGTCGGGTTGGTCGCCGTATTCGCCACGCTCGACCAGAAACCGGATCGTTTCCTCAAACGATGCGCCGGGGGTGACAAAAGCATCAGGCAGGCCAAACAGTTCCTGATACCGATCGTTGCAGACCGCCAGTTTCAGGTTGCTGTCAAATATCGACAGGGCCTGTTGGATCAGGTTCAGACCCGCGCGGGTGAGTTTATCGACAGAGTCGCTGTACATGGTTCGGGACAGTAGTGCGGCGCGTGGGGGCTAGTCCAGCAGTTCGCCCGGATCCAGCCCCCAAAGCGCCGTGCGATCCACCCAACCGCGCGTGCCATCAACGCTCAGCCGGCACCAGTCGAACAGGCATTCGATGATATGAGCCACAACACCGGCTTCCAGCAATGCAACCTGTGGGGCGTCTAGTTGCGGGCGCTCCAACATCGGCACCATGTCACGGGTCACCAGAACCGTGCGCACACCCGACAATTGGGAATAGTGCATCCAGCCGCCTTCGCCCTCGGAATCCTCTACCCGGCGCCAGTTTTCAAACTCGCCCGTGATCCTCAGCGGCATATTGCGATGCGCGAACACCCAGTCCACACGGTGCGAGGTGCTGGGCCCCCGACGTGCGCGACCTGCCGACGTTTTCAGCGAAACATAGCGCGGCAACGGCAACCCGGTTTCGGGCCCGATCTGCGGCGGTTCGGCCTGCTGTCGTTCTGTTTGCGTCGGTTCTGTCTGCGTCTGTACGGTTTGGGCCGCTGGCCCGACCGGCATCATTGCCAGCGCCGCCATGACCAGCGCAAAAAGCGATTGTTTCATGTCTGTCTGCCCGGTCCGCAGTGCGGATCCATGTGCGTCGCGGCCCCCGCGCAATTATATTTCGTGACGGTGGGCCGAGGTGCTTGTGCCTCGTATCTCTATGGGTCACTTTGCCAGCAGAAGGCTTGTTTTGAAAGACCCAAGGAGACGTCCATGGCCGCCAAGCGAATAAGTGTTGTCGTAACGCGACGCTTGCCCGATCCCGTCGAAACGCGGTTGAAGGAACTCTTCGACGCGGAACTGCGCGAAGACGACACCAAGATGACCCGCGAGGAATTGGTCGCGGCGATGAAACGGGCGGATGTCATCGTACCAACCGTAACCGACCATATCGACGCGCCGATGTTGGCGCAGGCTGGCGACCGATTAAAGCTGATCGCCAATTTTGGGGCCGGGATCGACAATGTGGACGTGGCCTCGGCCCGGCAGCGTGGGGTTCTGGTTTCGAACACACCCGGTGTCGTGACCGAGGACACTGCAGACATGGCGATGGCGCTGATGCTGTCCGTGACCCGCAGGATCCCCGAGGGGTTGAGCGAGATGCAGGCCGGGAACTGGCGCGGCTGGTCGCCGTTGACCCATTTGGGCAGCCGTATCGGCGGAAAGCGTCTGGGCATTCTGGGGATGGGGCGTATCGGGCAGGCGGTGGCGCGGCGTGCGCAGGCCTTCGGGATGCAGATCCACTATCATAACCGCAAGCGGCTGCGTCCTGAGGTTGAAGAACCCTTGGATGCGACGTTCTGGGAAAGCCTGGATCAGATGGTGGCGCGGATGGATGTGATTTCCATCAATTGCCCGCATACCCCCTCCACGTTCCACCTGATGAACGCGCGGCGGTTGAAGCTGATGAAGCCCGGTGCGGTGATCATCAACACATCCCGCGGCGAGGTGATCGACGAGAACGCCCTGACGCGCGGATTGCGTGCGGGTGAACTCGGTGGTGCGGGGTTGGATGTGTTCGAACGTGGGCATGACGTCAACCCACGATTGCGCGAGTTAACCAATGTCGTGCTGCTGCCACATATGGGGTCGGCGACGTTGGAAGGGCGCATCGAAATGGGTGAAAAGGTGATCTTGAATATCAAGACCTTCGCAGATGGGCACCGCCCGCCAGATCAGGTTCTGCCGGGCATGATGTAAAACGACAAAGGGGGCGTGAGCCCCCTTTGGTTTCAGTGTGCCACTCTTTCGGCTGGGTCAGTCTTTCGGCTGGGTCAGTCTTTCGGGCGGGTCAGTCCTTCGGGCGGGTCGGGCGCTTGTCGCCGCCGGTCGTTCTGGGGCCCGGCTTTGCGAACGGCTTGCCGCCCGGTTTTCCAGCTGCTTTGAAACCCGGTTTGCCAAAGGGTTTGCCGCCCGGCTTTCCACCGGGCTTTGCGCCTGGACCACGGGCTGGCTTGCGGCCCTTGCCGCTGTCCAGCCGGGCCGAAGGATTCGCGGCATCAAAGCTTGCAGGCTTGGCACGCGCGGCGGGTTTGGCGTCGCGGGGCGCGGGCGCCGCGCGGGCAGGCCGGTCGTCGCTTTTGGCTTTCCAATCAGGTTTGCCGCCGGGCTTTGCCGGGCGATCGCCGCGCGGTTTGCTGCGCTCACCGTCAGCGTCTTTGTGGCGTGGCTTGGCCGGGCGCTCACCGTAGGGTGCGCGCTCGGGCCGTGGGGGACGGGCGCCGGGGCGCGGGGCGTCGTCAGCCCGCGATTTGTAGTCCGGACGCCCCTCTGGGCGGGCATCTGCGCTTCGTTCAGGCCGGGGACCGGCTGGTTTGCGCGGACGGTCGCCATCAAATTTGCGCGGCGGGCGTGAGTCGCGGTCACCACGTGGCCCGCCTTTGTTGGCGTCGAACCGGGGGCGCGGGGCGGGGCGGTCGCCTTCGGGCGGGGCCTCGGCGGGCGAAACGGCGATATCTTGCTCCAACGTCATCGCGGCGCCCAAGGCGTTTTGGAACCGCTCGCGGCAATCGTCATGCAGTTGCACCAGCGTATGGCCGTCATAAATGCGGATCGCGCCGATATCGGTCTTGGTCAGGTTCCCCACGCGGCACAGCATCGGCAACAGCCAACGCGGTTCGGCTTGCTTGTCGTGCCCAACGCTCAGCTTCATCCAGAAACTGCGTTCGAACTCGGCGCGGGCGCGTGGCTTGGGGCCGTCAGCGGTTACCGCTACCACCTCTTCGGGCGCGGACCGGGCCGAAAAATAGAACCGCATCACCGCCGCCGCCAACTCCCGCGAGGTAAAACGCTCGGCCAGATGGGTCACAAGCTCCATTTCATTGGCGTCCTCGGGCTTGGTCAGGGCCTCATCGGTCAACAAACGCTCGGTATCGCGGGCATTCACATCCGAGGCCGAGGGCGCAGGACCCCATTCGGCGTTCAGGTTGGCGCTGCTTAGCAGGCGTTCAGCCTTGCGGCGCGCGTTCATCGGCACGATCAGCGCGCTGACGCCTTTGTTGCCCGCGCGACCTGTCCGGCCAGACCGGTGCAGCAGGGTTTCCTTGTTGGTTGGCAGGTCCGCATGGATCACCAGTTCCAGACCCGGCAGGTCGATCCCGCGCGCAGCGACATCAGTCGCCACACAGACACGCGCCCGTCCATCGCGCATCGCCTGCAAGGCCCGCGCGCGTTCTTCCTGCGCCAGCTCGCCGGACAAGGGCACCACCGAAAAGCCGCGGTTCAGCAACCGCGCGGTCAGATGGTTCACGGCCATTCGCGTTTTGCAAAACACCAGCGCATTGCGCGCTTCATAGTATCGCAGCATGTTGACGATGGCATTTTCGGCATCTTCGGGTGCGACAGTCAGTGCACGGTAGGCGATGTCAGCATGGGTGTCGCGGGCAGCCTGCGTGGCGACGCGCTGCGCGTCACGCTGGAAGGTGCGCGCCATCCGTTCGATATCGCGCGGCACAGTGGCGGAAAACAGCAACGTGCGGCGCTCTTCGGGCAGGGCCTTCAGAATGAATTCCAGATCGTCCCGAAAGCCCAGATCCAACATTTCGTCGGCTTCATCCAGCGTTACCGCCTGCACAGTGGACAGATCGATATTGCCGCGCTCGATATGGTCGCGCAGACGGCCGGGCGTGCCCACGACGATATGAGCGCCGCGCTCCAACGCCCGGCGTTCGGTGCGCGCGTCCATGCCGCCGACACAGCTGGCCAGCACCGCGCCCGCAGCGCCGAAAAGCCATTGAAATTCACGCCCCACTTGCAGCGCAAGTTCCCGCGTTGGCGCGATGATCAGCGCGCGCGGGCTGTCGGGTGGGGGCAATTGTGCGCCGTCAAGCAGCAGGTCTGCCGCCATCGCCAGCCCGAAGGCCACCGTCTTGCCGGAGCCGGTCTGCGCCGACACCAGCAGGTCCCGGCCTGCAAGCTCGGGTGCCAGCACGGCCTCTTGGACGGGGGTAAGTGTTTCGTACCCCTTATCGGCAAGCGCCTTGGACAGCGCATGAGGAAGGGACGAAATTAGGGAGGTCATTATGGTTTCCGACAACAAAAAAAGGTCAAGCCGCCCCAATACGCCCGCAAACCCCCTGTGTATAGGGGCAGAATGGCAAGACATGCGAAGACCCGCCATGCAAAAAGTGACGGGACGGAGGGACGAATGGCCACAGACTACCACGAACGCATTCAGCGCGTCCATGCGGCGATCCACAATGATCCGGCTGCGGACCATGCGTTGGATGATTTAGCGGATGTGGCCGCGCTGTCCCGGTTCCACTTTCACCGCGTATTCTCGGCGATGACCGGTGAAACCGTGGCTGATGCGGTGCGGCGAATCCGACTGGGGCGCGCGGCGCAGGCGCTCCGGCGCGGATTGGCGCCCGTGGCACAAATCGGCCGGGATCATGGCTATCCCAATGCCGGCAGTTTCAGCCGGGCGTTTCGGGCGGCCTTTGGCGTCTCGCCGTCGCAATTTCGGGCGCAGCCTGAAGACCACGCATTGCCCGCGTATTTGGCGTTCACACACGGAGACCCCACTATGTACCCAGTCCAGTTTTCCACCGAGCCCGCCCGCCATGTGATCGGCGTGCGCCATACCGGCCCCTATCCGCAGATGGGCCGCAGCTTTCAAGTCATGTCGGAAGGATTGGCCAAAGCTGGCCTGTGGCCGAAGGCGCGCGGCATGGTGGCGGTGTATTTCGACGACCCCGCCGTGGTTGACGCCCGGAAACTGCGCGGCCTCGCTGCGATCTGTGTTGAGCCCGGCACGCAAGTTCCGCCTGGATTCGAGGTCCAGGATCTGGACGCCGGGCGCTATGCAGTTGCCCGCGTTGCGGGCCCGTATACCGGCCTCGCAGCAGCGTATGACTGGCTTTATGGCACCTGGCTTGCTCAAAGTGGTGAGGTTCCGCGCGATTGCCCGTGCTACGAAGTGTATGTCAACAATCCCGCTGATACCCCGCCGCAAGACTTGATCACCGACATTTATCTGCCCTTGCAAAACACCCCTTGAGCCGGAGGACCCGATGGCCAAAGACCCCCTTCTGACCGGCAAAGCCGGACGCGTCGACCTGATCGAAGTGCCCGAACTGCGCTATTTCATGATCGACGGCGCGGGCCCTCCGGCGGGGCCCGGCTATATTGCCGCGATCGAGGCGCTTTATTCCCTGGCATATGGTGCGCGGTTCCATGGCAAGGCATTGGGTCATGAGGAAAAGGTGGGCCCGCTGGAAGGCCTGTGGTGGGCCAAGGATTTCAGCGCCTATACCGAAGGGCGGCGGGACGAATGGCTGTGGACGATGATGATCCGCGCGCCGTCCTGGCTGGATGCCCCGACGCTGGAGGGCTTGCGCGATGTGGCGATTGCCAAGCGAAAGAAGACGCCAGCAACGGCCGAAGCGATTTCACGCGTGGAGATGCGCAGCCTGATCGAAGGCACGTGTTTGCAAACCCTGCATATTGGCCCCTACACGGATGAGGCGCCTTTGATCAAAAGGATGCATGAACAGGACATGCCCGCGAACGGGGTGAAGCCCAGCGGAAAACATCACGAGATTTACCTGTCGGATCCGCGCCGCGTGGCGCCCGAAAAACTCAAGACCCTGATCCGGCAGCCTGTGGTTTCGATTGCGGGATAGGCGACCAGTTGCTGATTAATCCCGCAAAAATTCAACATCGCAGGGGCACATTTATATCTGGTCGGTGCAGTGGGTTTCAGTTTTTCGATCTAGCTGCAATCCAGCCGGAATGTCAGACCAAACCGCCGCGCGCGCCCAAAGATGGCGCGCGCGTATTCACCGACGGGTCGGTTATTCAATCGTTCCGGGGTCGGACGATGTCAGGATCCGGTGATCATTTCGGATTGCTTGACGATCACTTCGGCCTGTTTGATGGACGCAATGTCGACCAAACGCCCCTTGTAAACCGTCGCGCCTTCGCCGCGTGCCTTGGCCTCTTCCATCGCGGCCAGGATTTCGCGCGCCTCTGAAACTGCGGCGTCAGACGGCGTGAAGACCTCATTGGCCAAGGCGATCTGTTTGGGATGGATCGCCCATTTTCCGACCATTCCCAGCGTAGCAGATCTGCGTGCCTGCGCGCGGAAGCCTTCGTCATCGCTGAAGTCGCCAAACGGGCCGTCCACGGGCAAAACCCCATGCGTGCGACATGCGGCGACAATGGCGGCCTGCGCCCAGTGCCAGGGGTCGGACCAGTGCTGAACACCCTCGCGCAGCATGTAATAGTTTTCTTGCGTGCCGCCGATCCCGGTGGTTTGCATTCCCATAGAGGCGGCGAAATCAGCGGCCCCCAGGCTCATGGCTTGCAGCCGGGGGGACGCCGCAGCGATGTCCTCGACATGTGCGATGCCCGCCGCGCTTTCGATGATCACCTCAAAGCTGATCGGCTTGGTGCGGCCCTTCGCGCGCTCAATCGCGGTAACCAACGCGTCCACGGCATAGATGTCGGCTGCACACCCAACTTTCGGGATCATGATCTGGTCCAGCCTGTCGCTGGCTTGCTCCAGCAGATCCACCACGTCGCGGTACCAATACGGCGTGTCCAGGCCGTTGATGCGCACAGACAGATACTTTGTGCCCCAATCCACGTCATGCGTTGCTTGAATGATATTCGCGCGGGCTTGATCCTTGTCCGAAGGGGCGACCGAATCTTCCAGATCCAGGTTGATCACATCCGCCGCAGAGGCCGCCATCTTCTCAAACAGTGCCGTGCGGGAACCCGGGCCGAAGAGCTGGCACCGGTTGGGGCGTGCGGGGGCAGGAGGTTGAAGGCGAAAGGACATGCGGGCCTCGGATAAGGAAATTGCGTTCTTGGTGGTGTCTTGGGTATATTGTTGCGCACGTGCGTGCAAGCGCATTTTCTGCAACTGCAGTATAGCTGCGGATGCAGCGCAGAAAACCAACCTGGGACGGCAGTTCATTGACCGCAACAGACATCAGGTCTATGCCCATGGCGTTCCGCTTGGAGAGAAGCCAGATGACCGAAACACCGCCCAAACCCGTGAACCAGAAAATCCGTTTCTGGGTTGCGCGTCTTGCGTTTCTGGCTTGTTTGCCGCTGATCGTCATGTCCCAATCGGCTTGGGCGGGACACGCGGTGATGCACCCGGTGCTGAAGTCACTGGGCGCACTTCTGTTGGTGTCTGCCGTTCTGTATCGGGGCTGGGCGATCTTGTATATCGGCGGGCGCAAAAATCAGACGATCATCCAGGACGGCCCCTATTCCATGAGCCGCCATCCGCTGTATTTCGGCACCACGTTGGGGGCTTTGGGCTTCGGTCTGCTGCTGGGATCGGTGCTGTTGGCGGTGCTGTTGGGCGCGCTGACGTTGATCGTGCTTACCGCAACGTCGGCTGGTGAGGAACGGTTCCTGCGCGCCGAATTCGGCGATGCCTATGACCGCTTTTCCGAGCGTGTGCGCAACCGCATCCTGCCGCGTCCGTCCGGGTTTCAAACCCCAGAGGACGTGAGTTTCAACGCCCGGATCCTGCGCACGAATTTTTCCGATGCGCTGGGCTTTTTGGCCTGCTTTCCCATCGCCGAGGCGCTGGAATCGTTGAAGGCGTCTGGCGTGCTGGGAAGCTTCACCCTCTATTGACGGCCTTACGGGCGGTTCTTCGGAGATTTCTTCCAATTGGCGAAGAATCTTCGATTGATTGGCCCGAGGTCAGGCACTTTTTCAAGAAACTTCGCGACGATTCACGGCAGTCTTGCGCCAAACCACGCGCGCGAAGGATTCGGCCATGATCAAGACCCCCTATCTGCTGTTCCTGGGCGATGCGCCTGATCCGTTGTCGGCCAAGGTCGCGCAGGGCATCAAGGATTGGCGTCCGGAGTACGCTGTCGGGCAGTTGCGTCTGGACGGGTGCAACGCCGATGCCGGCATCCCTGACATGACGCTGGCCGAAGCCAAGGCCGCTGGCGCCAAGACCGTGGTGATCGGTGTTGCGAACCGCGGCGGGATGATCAGCCAACGCTGGAAAAAGGTGTTGGTGCAAGCGCTGGAGGAAGGGTTTGACCTGGCCTCGGGACTGCACAATCTGCTGCGCGATGAAGAGGATCTGGCCGCCGTCGCGCATGCCACGGGCCGCACGTTGCACGATGTTCGCATTCCGTCGGTGCAATACCCGATTGCCAGCGGCGAAAAGCGTCGGGGCAAGCGGATCTTGGCTGTGGGCACTGATTGCTCGGTCGGCAAAATGTATACCGCGCTATGTATGGAACGTGAAATGCTGGCGCGTGGCATGAAGGCAACCTTCCGGGCCACAGGCCAAACCGGGATCCTGATCACCGGGGGCGGGGTGCCATTGGACGCTGTGATTGCAGATTTCATGGCCGGGTCGATCGAATACCTGACGCCGGACAATGACGACGATCACTGGGACCTGATCGAGGGGCAGGGCAGCCTGTTCCACGCCAGCTATTCGGGCGTGACACTGGCCTTGGTCCATGGCGGGCAACCCGATGCGTTGATCATCTGCCACGAGCCGACGCGGCCGCATATGCGCGGCCTGCCGTCCTATTCCGTGCCCAGCATCGAGGCGGTGCGGGATCTGGCGCTGCAATTGGCACGCGTTGTGAATTCCGGCTGTCAGGCGGTGGGTGTGTCGGTCAATACCCAGCACATGTCTGAGGACGAGGCGAAGGCCTATCTGGCCGAGGTCGAAGCGCGCGTCGGCTTGCCAACCACCGATCCGTTCCGTTTTGGGGCCTCGAAATTGGTGGATGCGTTGGACGCCGTCTAAGCACGGGTGGCTTTCACGAAGATGGCAGAGGGTTTTGGTACGGGTGCAGGTGATCCTGCGCCCGTTGTCATTTCGGACGCAGGCGCAAAATGGATCCCCCCCCACGGGCCGCCTTGCAACGCATTCCGCAACGGCCTTGACCGGTTCAGCACGAAAAGCGGGGTCAAGACGCATTCTTGGCCGGTGCGTTTAGCGTGCCGTGTCGCGGTTGAACAACGCCTCTAACACCGCCAACCCCTGATCCACCTTGGCGCGATCTTCATCGGACAGCGGCGCAAGCAGGGCATCGGTTGCGGCCTCCATGTCCGGGCGGATGCGTGACAGGGCGCGTTTGCCCTTCAGGGTCAGGGACGCGTGCGCAATGCGACGGTCCTTATCATCCGTTAACCGCCGCACCCAACCGCGGTGTTCCAGTTCGGCCAGCGCCCGGCTGACCTTGGTTTTATGCGCAGGGACACGCTGGCAAAGATCGCTGGCCGTCAGCGACGGGGCCTCGGCCAGATTGACCAGCACGCGCCATTCCGCGCGCGTCAGCCCATGGCGCTTTCGATAGATGTCACGCGTGTTTTCCGACGTCAATTCGGCCAGCAAATTCAGGCGATACGGCAAATAGTTGTTAAGAAACATGTGGGTAATCATAATCATTGATAGTTACATTTTCAACTAATATCTTCGGCACATGATTCGATCCCCCCTCTGATTCAGGAAAGAGAGCCCTCATGAGCAAGTCCTTCGCATCTGCCGGCGACATGGAAGAAAAGAAGATCTCATTTACGCAGGTGGGGGATGGGCTCTATGCCTTCACAGCCGAAGGGGACCCGAATTCTGGCGTGATCATTGGTGACGAGTCGGTCATGGTCATCGAAGCCCAGGCAACGCCGCGACTGGCGCGCAAAGTTGTGGAATGCATTCGCAGCGTCACCGACAAGCCGATCAGCCATCTTGTCCTGACCCATTATCACGCAGTCCGCGTTCTGGGTGCCAGCGCCTATGGTGCGCCGGAAATCATCATGTCCGACACCGCGCGCTCCATGGTTGTTGAGCGTGGCCAAGAAGATTGGGACAGCGAATTCGGCCGGTTCCCGCGCCTGTTCATGGGGCACGAGGAAATCCCGGGCCTGACGTGGCCTACCACAACCTTCAGCGACGCAATGACCGTCTATCTGGGCAAACGGCGCGTGGACATCATGCACCTTGGCCGCGCTCATACTGCCGGGGATGCCGTCGTCTGGGTGCCCGACGCCGAGGTGATGTTCACCGGCGATATCGTTGAATATCATAGTGCGTGTTACTGCGGGGACGGGCATTTCGCCGATTGGGGCGACACGCTTGCCGCCATCGCCAGCTATGACCCCAAGGCCATTGCTCCGGGCCGTGGCGATGCCATCGTCGGCGAGGAAATGGTCGAAACTGCCATCGCAAACACCTTCGATTTCGTCGAAAGCACCTATCGTCCGGCGCAAAAGGTTGCGGCCCGTGGCGGCACTTTGAAAGAAGCCTGGGACGCCGTGCGCGCGGAATGCGATCCAAAGTTTGCCGATTATGCGATCTATGAGCACTGCCTGCCGTTCAACGTGGCCCGCGCGTTTGACGAAGCGCGTGGCATCGACACCCCCCGTATCTGGACCGCTGAACGCGACCAGCAGATGTGGGCCGACCTGCAAGGATAATCGCCATGACCATGCAAGACCGCTATCCGCTGGCGTACAAGACATATCCCTACGCCAAATCCGCCGATCAGGATCAACCGCACCCCGTGCATCATCCGGTAATCGTGATTGGCGGCGGACCGATCGGCACGGCGCTGGCGCTGGACCTGGCGCTCAAAGGCACGAAGGTGCTGGTGCTCGATGACCACGAGGGCATTGGCATGGGCTCACGCGCGATCTGTTTCGCCAAACGCCCGCTGGAAATCCTGGACCGGCTGGGCTGCGGTGAGCCGGTGGTTGAAAAGGGTGTGATCTGGAATATGGGCAAGGTGTTCCACGGCGAAAAGCAGATCTACGAATTTAACCTGCTGCCCGAAGACGGGCACAAGTTCCCGGCCTTCATCAACCTGCAACAGCCGTATTTCGAAAAGTTCATCCTCGATCACGTCAACGCGCTGCAGGCGCAGGGCCTGCCGCTGGAAATCAGGGGCAAGAACCGGGTCGATGCGGTTGAGCAGGATGCGGATAAGGTCACGCTGACCGTCATGACGCCCGATGGTCCATATACCTTGACCGCCGACTGGGTGGTGGCCTGTGATGGCGCCTCGTCGCCCGTGCGCGGCATGCTGGGTTTGGGGTTTAAGGGCGAGGTCTTCAGGGACAGCTTCCTGATCGCGGATGTGCGGATGAAGGCCGATTTCCCCACAGAACGATGGTTCTGGTTCGATCCGCCGTCAAAATCCGGCGCGTCGCAGCTGTTGCACAAACAGCCCGATGACGTCTGGCGCATCGACTTTCAGATCGGCTGGGATGCCGACCGCAAGGAAGAGTTGAAGGAAGAAAACATCCGCAAGCGGGTGTCGGACATGATCGGCCCGGATGTGGCTTTCGACTTGGTTTGGACGTCGATCTACACCTTCCAGTGTCGCCGCATGACCAAGTTCCATGACGGCCGGATCCTGTTCGCCGGAGACGCGGCGCATCAGGTGTCGCCGTTCGGTGCGCGTGGCGCGAACTCGGGCCTGCAAGACACCGAAAACCTGGCCTGGAAACTGCAATTGATCCTGGACGGCAACGCGACGCCCGCATTGCTGGACACATACGATGATGAACGCATCCATGGCGCGAAGGAAAACATCCTCAATTCGACCCGCGCGACCGATTTCATCACGCCGAAGTCCGAAATCAGCAAGATCTTCCGCGATGCTGTTCTGGACCTGTCAGAAAAGAACGACTTCGCCCGACCGTTTGTCAATTCGGGCCGCCTGTCTGTGCCCTGCACCTATGACGACTCGCCTCTGAACAGCGTCGATGCCTTGCCCGGTGGCCCGGCCCGCAGCCGTCCAGGCTCTCCGTGCCCGGATGCGCCGCTGGACAGCGGGTTCCTGCTGGGCCAGCTGGGCGCGGTCCATGACGCCGCATTTCAGATCCTCGCCATCGACGCAGACGTGCCAGACAGCTTCTCGGCCCAGGGGATCGACTGCAAGGTCCTTCGGCTGACTGCCCAAGGGAACGACGCCCTGCGCGACCGCTATCTGGGCACAGCCCCGGGCGCGGTTTACCTGATTCGCCCCGATCAACACGTCGCGGCCCGCTGGGATAGCTGGGATGCAGTCGCCGTCACCACCGCGCTGGGCCGGGCCATGGGCAAGGAGCTATGACAATGGGACACCTGATCACCACCCGCAATGTGCCGAACGCCGATGACATCTACGAGATGCTGATCGACGCGCATGAGGGCAAAACGAAGGAACAAAGCGACGCTTTCAATGCCCGGCTGATCCTGACACTTTTCAATCACATCGGCGATTCAGACGTCATCAAAGAGGCTCTGAAACTCGCTGAAGCGTGATCCGATCCTGGACAGGCCGCGGGCGGCACGGGGACAGCCCTGCGCCGCACAACATCCAATTTGACTAAATTTTTCGCATCTTTGTGCGTCAAATATCCTGGGGAGTGAATTGGCGCAGCCAAGAGAGGGGCAAAGCCCCTTTGGTCATCGCATGCCAATTCCCAACTGCATCAGCCCCTTGCGCACGGGCGCCAGGGAATAAAGGGCATGCAGCGCCCCGGCCCGTGCGTTCCGCATGGGCTGGCTTTCCATCATCGACGCGCGGTTCAGGGCATCAATCCCCGCCAGCCGCAATTTCACGTCCGGCAGGCGGCGGCGCTGATAGGCCTCCAGCATCGCATACGCGCCCAGGGTGTCGGGGGTCGCCAGATCCATCAGCGCTGTCAGATCGGACAGGCTCATGTTCAGGCCCTGCGCGCCGATCGGTGGCATGACGTGCGCGGCTTCGGCCATCAACGCGCAGCGCTGGCCGATCATCCGCTCGGCCATCTGGGTGATGATCGGCCAGACAGTCAGGGCCGTCGCCTGCTCTAGCTGGCCGTACAATCCGCAGGATCGTGCAGTCATCGCCTGTGCAAAGTCGTCGCGCGACAGCGCCCGCAGGCGTTCAATTTCAGGGCCGGTTTCCATCCAGACCACGGCCGAGCAGGGCCGCCCGTCATGGTCAGGCAGGGGCACAAGGGTAAAGGGCCCGCCGGTGCGATGCACTTCGGTCGAGACATTGTTGTGCGGGGCTTCATGGGTCACTGCGAAGGCCAGCGCTTTTTGTCCATAGCGCGTTGTCTTGGCACCAATCCCCAGCGCTTTGCGCACGCGCGAATGCCGGCCATCGGCACCAATCACCAGTTTCGCGGCAACCTGTGCGCCGTCGGACAGGGTGACGAGCGCCTCGGCCTCTCGGGTGAACAGCCGGTGCGTGGCAATCCCGGGGCGGAAATCGACATTCGGCAGTTCGGTCAGCCGGGCGACAAATTCGCGGCGCAGCAGCCAGTTGGGCAGGTTCCAGCCAAAAGGCCGCGCCGACACATCTGCGGCATCGAAATCATGCGACAGCCGCGCCACCGGGTCCGCACCGCCCGCATCGACAATGCGCATGACCTGCAGTGGCATGGCGTGGCGCTCCAACCGGTCCCAAAGCCCGGCCTGCGTCAGCACCGGGATTGAGGGTTGCAAGAAGGCCGTTGTGCGCAGATCTGCGCCGGGTGCTGTGGCTTTTGTCACCGGTGGCGCCGGGTCGACGATGATCACCGAATAGCCCGCCGTGCCGAAAGCCGCGGCAGCGGCCAGCCCGGCCACGCCGCCCCCCGAAATCAGAATGTCCACCGACTGTCGCATCTTGAACTCACGCCCGTTTGCCTTGCGGCCTGTGACGGCGTTCTATCCCAGTTTTCGCGGCAATGCGAGGCGGCAGAGCGCCGCGTTTCATTCAGCCACGGGTCAAGGCAACCAGCGCCAGAAGCATCAGCGGGGCCAGGCCGACGGCCGGCAAATACAGCGCAGGAATGCCCCAGATGGCCACGGCGCAGCCCCAGGCGGAGACCAGCGCCAAGATCAGAATCAGCGGAAAATCAGGGTCTCCATCGGCCCATTCGCGGGCAATCGCGCCCAGAATTGGAATGCGGAAGGCAATTGGGGAACGCGGGGCAAAGCTGTCAGCACTGGCCATTGAAAACTCCGATCTAATGGTTTGGATCGGATATGTGTTTTCTGATAAACAGCGACCATCTGGCAGATTGCCGCGCTGCGGCAACCCGCCGCCTGTGCAACAAAGCCGCAGGATTACAGGGCGTTCAGGAAACCGGTCAGATCGTCCGTGTGGTGGTGAATATGAGACTGGCTCAGGGCCTCTGGCGCCACCAGAACCGTGCGCATGCCCAATTCATGGGGCACCTTCAAATTGCGCGGATCGTCTTCGAACATCGCGGCGTTGCCCGGGTTCAGACCGTCCCGCGCAAAGACCCGCTCAAAGGCTTGTGCCGTGGGTTTCGGGTGATACGCGGCATCTTCGACCCCGTAGATCGCATCGAAAAGCCCCTCTAGGCCGCGCGCTTGGACAACGCTGCGGGCGTAAGGTGCGGACCCGTTGGTGTAAACAATTCGGCGACCGGGCAGTCGCTGGATGGCCGCCCGCAGTTCAGGATCGGGCCGTAAGACCGAAAAGTCGATATCGTGCACGTCGATCAAATATTGCTCTGGGTCTATCTGGTGGTGCGCCATCAGCCCGGCCAGCGTGGTGCCATACTCCTGCCAATAGAGTTTGCGAAGGTGGTCGGCGTGCGCGTGATCCGCGCCGGTCGCGCGCATCACGACCGCTGTCATCAGCCGGTCAACCTGATCGAACAGGCGCATATGTGGGGGATAGAGGGTGTTGTCCAGATCGAACACCCAGGTTGTCACGTGGCTGAAAAGGGCTTTGTGCATCGTGTGGGGCTAAACTGGATAGCGCGCGCGCACAAGCTTCTGTCTGCGGCGATGACGGGGGTTTTCAGCAGGCAACTGGATCACTACGGTAACGCGCGTCCACCTTAAAACGAGACCTAACCTGCCATGAACGAACCCCGCCAGACCTCGCTCGATGCCTATTCGCTGATCCTGGCGGCGATTGACGGCGGGATTTATAAACCCGGCGACAGGCTGGTGGAATCGGAGCTGGCAGAACGGTTCGGTGTCTCGCGCACGCCCATCCGCGAAGCCCTTCAGCGGCTGGAAACCCAGTCTTTGCTGACGCGGGACGGGCGTTCGATGATTGTCGCGTCTCTGGATCACAACCAGTTGGCCGAACTCTATGTGGTGCGCGCGGAACTGGAGGGGTTGGCGGCGCGGCTGGCCGCGAAACATGCCACCGTCGAAGAGGTCCGCGTCCTTAAAGACATGGTTGATCAGGACCACGCTCTGGTCAATGATCCCGGCGCGCTCAGCCGTGCGAACAAAAGATTTCACAAGCAGATCCATCTGGCATCGCACAATCGGTTCCTGATCCGGCAATTGGATCTTGTTCACCGATCCATGGTGTTGCTGGCGACCACCACGCTGGAGGCCGATGGCCGTGGTGCGGCGGCTTTGACCGAGCATGAATCAATCGTGACCGCAATCGCCGAGGGCAACGGCGCAGCCGCCGAAGCGGCATTGCGCGATCATATTTCGCTGGCGTTCGAAACCCGGCTGAAGCTGGAAAGCGGCGACCGGGGGCGGCAAAAGTAACCGCCCGCGGGCCAGGCTTAGTCACTTGCGTCGTGCAACCCGTGCGTCGTCTTGTCCCAATAAAATGGGCTGGTGATCATTTCCCAGCACCCCTTGTAAGCGGCGACTGCGGCAAGCGGGAAATAGGCGTGCAGGCTAAGCGCCCAGACGCGCAGGAACCGGTGATGCGGTGCACGCAGGGCGGTGATGTTGACGGCCAGACTTGAAACTTCGGCAATCAGGAAGGTTGCGGCAATGGCCGGGGCCAGCCAACCCGGCAACGCCTCAATCAATGGATGGCCAAAGCCAAACAGCATGAGCCAGAAGCTCCAGAGTATTGGAGCCAGCAAGAACTGGATCAAGGTGCCCAGAAACAACACCTGCACCCCGGCAAAGCGCCACGCGCCTAGTTGCCGCCACAGCGTGACCGGGTTCCGCATATGCACGGCATAGGTCATGGCGTAGCCTTTCAGCCAGCGGGACCGCTGCTTGATCCAGGGCCACAGGCGGCAATTGGCCTCCTCCATCGTGACGGTGTGCAGCAACTCGGTCCGAACCCGTGGCGCGCCAAGCGAAGCCCCAGATCAGCATCTTCGGTGACGTTATGCGCGTCCCATCCACCCAAACCATCCAGAATGTCGCGGCGAAAAAACAGCGTGGTGCCGCCAAGGGGCACGACAAGCCCCAGTTTTTCCAGGCCCGGCAGCATCAGGCGAAACCACGCAGCATATTCGATTGTGAAACAACGGCTGAGCCAGTTTGTGCGGGGGTTGATATAGTCCAGAACACCCTGGATGCAGGCCAGATCCGGCCCGCTATGGGCGAAGCGGTCGGCGACCCGGTGCAACTGATCGGCGGCGGGCGCGTCTTCGGCATCATAGACCCCGATAATTGTTCCGCGCGCGAAGTTCATTGCGTAATTCAGGGCGCGCGGCTTTGTGCGCAGGTCTGAATCCGGCACTGGAATGACCCGCATCCAATGGGGCAAGGCACTGCGGGACAAAGCATTGCGCGTCAGGTGGTCGTCTTCTTCGACCACCAGCATCACGTCCAATAATTCACGCGGGTAGGTCAAGGCCCCCAACCGTTTGACAAGGCGCGGGGCGATGTCGGGCTCATGGAACAGCGGCACCATGATGGAGATAGCCGGTTTTCGGGCGGGAAACGGCACCGCAGATGTCAAGGATTCCTGTGGCGGCGGCCGGCTCAAGGATCGCAACTGCATCGCCGCGGCGGCGATTTTCATGGCTGTGCCCAGCAACAGTGCCAGCACCACAAGGCCAAACAGCGCCAGGAATGTTGTCTGCGGCGCCGTCAGGGTTGCGGCCAATATGCTGACCACCGCTGCGCCCATCAACAGGCGGAAGCGCCGCGCATTCCACGTGCGGCAACTTTCCGACGCGCGCACGCAGGTTTCGGCCTGTAGCCGCAAGGTGCTTCTGCGCGATCCGATCAAAGCACGGTGCAGGCCCGTTTCGGTGATCACGGCCATCGCCACCGGGCCCAGCGCGGCTTCCAATGCCGGCAAATGATCCGCAAATCGATCCGGGGCTGAGCAAGCCACCAGTGTGCACGCCCCCGCACGACGCCAGGGCAGGCAGCCAATTTGCAGGCAACGGGACGGGCCGATCTGGTCAATCAGCCGCGGATCGGGTGGCCCGTCAGCCGGGCCAATCACGCTGGTTTCATATTGCTCGGCCAGCGCACCGATCACGGCGTCCTCATCCGCCAGCCCATGGGCCCGCAGGATGTCGCCCAGGCGCGCCTGTTGCCGGGTCTGGATGCCCAGTGCGTTGCGCAGATCAGCGGATGTCACCGCGCCGCGCCGCATCAAAAGCGAACCCAGGGGCACGCGTGCATGCGGCCCGGCAGCGACCGCCTTGAGGTGCGGGCCATCCGTCACCGGCGCGGCAAAGCCGTGGTGCTGGGCGGAAAGCACGGTTGCTGGTGTCATGTTGTAACCCTTGCCACCCTGAACGGGGCCAAGGGCTACAGTGGCGCAGCAGGCCTTAACGGTCGGTTAACATGGGTTAACAAAAGGTGGCGTTACGCCGCGCTGCGCTCAGCCATGGCCGCCGCGAAACGCTCGAACAGGTAATAGCTGTCTTGCGGGCCGGGGCTGGCCTCTGGGTGGTATTGCACGCTGAACACCGGACGATCCGCCATGCGGATGCCGCAGTTGGAGCCGTCGAACAATGACACATGCGTTTCCAGCACGCCGTCGGGCAGCGTCTGGCTGTCCACTGTGAACCCGTGGTTCATTGACGTAATTTCCACTTTGCCGGTCTCGCGGTCCTTGACCGGATGGTTGGCGCCGTGGTGGCCGTGATTCATCTTGATCGTCCGCGCGCCCAAAGCCAGCGCCAACATCTGGTGGCCCAGACAAATCCCGAAGACCGGCAGGTTCGCGTCCAATACACCCTTGATCATCGGCACCGCGTATTTGCCGGTCGCCGCCGGGTCACCGGGGCCGTTGGACAAAAACACCCCATCCGGGTTCAGGGCCAACACGTCCTCGGCGGTTGCGGTGGCGGGCAGCACCGTCACATCACACCCGGCCGATGCCAGGCACCGCAGGATGTTGCGTTTCGCGCCGAAGTCGATTGCGACAACCTCGTGCACCGGCGCGGTTTGCTCGGCGTAGCCATCCGGCCAGGCCCAACGCATTTCATTCCACTGATAGCGCTGTGCACACGATACGTCCTTGGCCAGGTCCAGCCCTTCCAGCCCGCTCCAGTCACGGGCCTGTTTGACCAGGGCCTCCAGGTCGAAGTTTCCATCCGGATCATGGGCCAGTGCGACATGCGGCGCGCCCTGCTGGCGAATCGCGCGGGTCAGGCGGCGGGTATCGACGCCGCCGATGCCAATCCGCCCCTGCCGGGTGAGCCAATCGGTCAGGCTGGCCGCCGCCCGCCAGTTTGACGGCTGCGTCGGATCCCATTTCACCACCATGCCGGCGGCCACGCCACGCGGCGCTTCGTCATCGTCGTCATTGACGCCGGTATTGCCAATATGCGGGAAGGTGAAGGTCACGACCTGCCGGGCATACGAGGGATCAGTCATGATCTCCTGATAGCCGGTCATCGCCGTGTTGAAACACAATTCGGCGACGGTTTGGCCGGTGGCACCAAAGCCGTGACCGTAAAAAACTGTGCCATCAGCAAGAACAAGGCATGCTGTCGGGCGCGGCGTCGTTTGGGCTGCTTGCATCGGACGGCTCCTGACCTGAATCGGCCTGTCTTTAGGGGGTGCTGGCGGGGATATCAAGAGTGCCAGACGTTACCGGACTGTCTCATTTCCCTTGGAACCGGGTTCTCGGGGCTTTGGCAGCAGCGCCTTGCATGTTAGCGTCCGCCCGAAACGAGTGACCTTGGCAAGAACTGATAGGGCGCAATGCGGGGCATTTTGACATTTTTTGCACTGGCGTTCAGTGGGTGGGCCGCCTGCGCCGAGCCCAGTCCGCCGACCGACTGTGACAACCTGGCCGGTCTGTGGTTGCAGCCACGGGTTGCGGGGCTGGGGCAGGCCTACACAGTTACCGACCCGGCCGCTGCGGTCACCGCCTGTGAAACTGCCTTGGCCGACCACCCGTCCGATCCGTTCTTTGCATTGATGCTGGCGCGCGCGCTGGTGGCGGCGGACAGTGGCGACAGACGGGCGGTTGGGCTGGTGACGGGCGTGCAGGAACAACTGCCCGCGCTGAGCGCGGCGCAATTGGGAAACTACTATGAATTTGGTTTGGCGGGCCTACCGGCCTCAGACCGATCTGCGCGCGATTTCTACACGCAGGCCTGCCGGGATTGGCCGACACCGCAGGCCCGCCCGGGGTGTGCAGGTTTGGCGCGCATGATGATCGAAGGGCGTGGTGGCGAGGCCGATGAAACCGGTGGTTTCAACATGTTGCAAAGCCTGTGCAACGCGGGTTGGGCCATGGCGTGCACCGATCTTGCATCGCTGCAGGAACTGCGCGGCACCGCCACGGACACGCAGATCACGGCACTGCTGGCACAGGCCTGCGACGGGGGCGATCTGTTTGGGTGCAGCTTGCTGGGGTTCCGGCATGAGACAGAGCAAGGCGCACCCTATGACATCGCCCGCGCCCGTGCATTGTACGAATTGGCGTGCGACGGCGGCGAAATGCACGGCTGTGGCAATCTGGGGGAAATCTACCGCTCTGGCCTGGGCGTGGCGCCTGATATTCCGCGCGCGGTTGCGTTGTTCGGGCGGGCCTGCATTGGCGATGACCCTTATGCCTGCACCACACTCGGCGATATTCTGGCCAATGGGCGCGGCGTGACCGCAGATCTGCCGCGCGCCATTGCCGCGTACGATCACGCCTGTTGGTTGGGCGACCCTGAGGCCTGCGATCAGGCCGACATCCTGCGGTGACCATGTGGCTGTGCCGTTCTGGGCGCGTCTCCCGCTCAAAGCAGGGGTTGTCACTTTCGGCCGCATTGGCTAGGCCCCGCGCCGACGGAACACAGGATAGCACCCCATGGCACGCAAGAAAAAAGGCAGGCCGATTTCCGGTTGGCTGGTGATCGACAAGCCCGCAGGCGTGACTTCGACGTCGGTTGTCGGGAAGGTGCGTTGGGCGCTGGATGCACAAAAAGCCGGGCACGCGGGCACGTTGGATCCGGCGGCAACGGGCGTTCTGGCCATCGCGTTGGGCGAGGCCACGAAAACCGTGCCGTTCATCACCGACGCGTTGAAAGCCTACCGTTTCATGGTGCGGTTCGGGGCCGCCACGACCACCGATGACGCCGAGGGCGATGTGCTGGAAACCAGCGCGCTGCGCCCATCGGATGCCGATATCGAAGCCGCGCTGACAGCGTTTCGCGGGAATATCCAACAGGTGCCGCCCCAGTTTTCCGCCGTGAAGGTGGACGGAGAGCGCGCCTATGACATTGCCCGCACGGGTGAAGGCATGGATCTGGCGGCGCGCGCGCTGTTCGTTGAGTCGTTGGAGATGATCGAACGCCCGGACGCCGACACCGTCATTCTGGAAATGGTCTGCGGCAAGGGCGGCTATGTGCGCGCCATCGCGCGCGATCTGGGCCAGGCGCTGGGCTGTCTGGGCCATGTGGCGTGGCTGCGGCGCGAATGGTCCGGCCCGTTTCGGGCTGACGAGGGGCTGAGCCTGGCGAAAGTGGTGGAATTGGAACGCACCCCAGAACTGGAGGCGTATCTGCTGCCGTTGGAAATGGGGTTGGCAGATCTGCCAGAGCTGACTCTGGCACCGGATGGCGCCGTGCGGTTGCGCAACGGCAACCCGGGGCGCGTGCTGGCTGGCGATGCGCGGCCAGGTGATCAGGCGTGGGGCAGCTATGAGGGCAAACCGGTCGCTGTGGGCACATATATTGGTGGCGAGTTGCATCCCAGCCGGGTGTTCAACCTATAGCATCCAGCCGTGACATCGCTGACACTGGACCTTGGGCGCGGTGGGTGCTTAACATCCCCCCAACGACATTCCCGGGGGACGTAACATGGCAATCAGCAACCGTATCCGCACGTGGTTCGATGGTCAGTGGCACGACGGTGACGTTCCGGTCATGCGCGCGGCTGATCACGGCGCGTGGCTGGGAACAACCGTGTTCGACGGCGCGCGGCTGTTTGATGGCCTGACACCTGATCTGGACCAACATTGCGCGCGGATCAATCGGTCGGCCAAGGCGCTGATGATCAAGCCGACTGTCGAAGCCGAGACGATGATCGAGTTGATCCGTGAGGGGCTCGAAGGGCTGGGCGACGCGGTTTATATCCGTCCGATGTATTGGGCGATCGATGGCGGCGCCTCGGGGGTTATGCCCAATCAGGAACGCACGGGGTTCTGCATCTGCCTTGAAGCCGTGCCGATGGCCCCGCCCGAGGCCTCGGCCACGCTGACGACAACCCGGTTTCGCCGTCCGACACTGGAAACCGCCGTTGTAAATGCCAAAGCTGGCTGCCTTTACCCCAACAACGCCCGCATGCTGGCCGAAGCGCAATCCAAGGGCTTTGGCAACGCGCTGGCCTGCGACAGCCAGGGCAATGTCGCCGAATCGGCCACCGCGAACGCCTTCATGGTCAAGGATGGAGAGGTGTTCACCCCCATCGCCAATGGGACCTTCCTGTCCGGGATCACCCGCGCGCGCCATATCAGCAACCTGTCGCAGGACGGTGTGAAAGTGCACGAAACCGTCCTGACGCTGGATGATTTCCGTGATGCCGATGAGGTGTTTTTGTCCGGCAACATGTCCAAGGTCACGCCTGTGACGGCCTTTGATGACCGGCAATATCAGATTGGCCCCGTCACCCGCCGGGTGCGTGAACTGTATTGGGACTGGGCGGCCAGCACCCGGTGAGCCAACCGCCCGAAAATGCGCTGCACCGTGGTCTGCGCCTGCTCTATTCTGGTCGGTCTGATCGGGCCCGGCGGTTCCGCTACGGGCTGATCATCTTCGACACTGTCAGCATCGCCTTTTTTCTGGTCGCGGCGGCGTTGCCGCAGTCGCCCCTGACACTGGCGATCAGCTGGGCCATCGGTGCCGTCATCCTGGCGGATTTTGGCGCGCGGATCTGGGTATCATCGGATCGCGCCCACATGCTGCGGCGGATCTACACCATCGCGGACATCGTCGTGCTGTTGTCCCTGCTTGTCGCCCCGCTGCTGACCGAGGACGTCACGTTTCTCAGCATTCTACGCGGCCTGCGGTTGCTGCATTCCTATCACCTGATGCGCGATCTGCGGCGCGATTCCGACTTTTTCAAGCGCCACGAAGACGCGGTGCATGCCGCCGTGAACCTGTTCGTGTTCATCTTCGTGATGACCTCACTGGCCTTTGCGCTGTTCTTCAACCCGCACACCGGTGCGGCGGCGTATGTCGATGCGCTTTATTTCACCGTGGCAACGCTGACCACCACGGGCTACGGCGATATCACCTTGCACAGCACGTGGGGCAAACTCTATTCCGTTGTGGTGATGGTGGTCGGTGTGGCCCTGTTCGTGCAATTGGCCAAGGCGATCTTTCAGCCCAGCAAGGTGCGGTATGAATGCCCGAACTGCGGCCTGAACCGCCATGACCCAGATGCCGTGCATTGCAAACACTGCGGCGGTCCGGTGATAATTCCAACGCCGGGTTTCAACGACTAAGGCGGTGCCAAGGAGGGGGCGCGCTGTGCTGGACAGGCCGCTGGGCTTGGGCCATGATGCGCGCCAACAGGGGAAGATTATGCGCAAATTTCTGGTCGTTCTGGATGACAGCCGCGAATGCCTGAACGCGATTCGCTTTGCCGCTTTGCGGGCGTCGCACACGGGTGGCGGGGTGCAGATCCTGTCGGTTATCCCGCCTGAAGAGTTTCAGCATTGGATCGGCGTGGCCGATTTGATGCGGGAAGAGGCGCGGGAACGTATTGAAGCTCATTTCGAAGTATTCGCCAAATGGATGCGTGACAAACACGCCATCAACCCGGAATTGGTGATCCGTGAAGGCCAGCCAGTGGATGAAATCCTGGCCCAGATCGAAGCGGACCCCAGTATTGGCATTCTGGTCTTGGGGGCGGGGCTTGATCGTGCCGGGCCCGGCCCGCTGGTGTCTCAACTAACGAAAAATTCGGGCGCCCTGCCGGTGCCCATTACCATCGTCCCCGGATCCCTGTCCAAGGATCGGATGGAGGCGATTGCGTGACGCAACCGCCTCTGCTTCGATGGTGATCGGTTACTCGGCCGCGCCCAAGGTTTCAAAGCGCAAACCGACGGCCAGCCCCTCGCGGAAGCCTGCCCAGTAAGTGTGATCTTCGGTTTGTGCGCCGTCGTCATCCAGCGACCACACACCGTCATTGGCGTTTTCGATCAGGTCCAGATAAGCACCACGATCTTCCATGCCGCGCACGTTTTGATCCAGATAGGCCAATACGAAATGCTGCGCGATATCGTTCATGCGCACAGTATCCCAAACCGGATCCGCGTAATGCTCGAACGGTGCCCAGCCCAAGGCTTCAGAGACGGCATAGCTCTCGGACGGGGCCGGGATCGGTGCCGCGGCATTGTGGCCCGCGTTCTCGAATGTCAGCAGATGCCGGTCGATGTTCACCGCGCCCTCAAATATCGTGCGGATCGACGAATAGCCCGATACGGTATCCATGCTGCCTGCGATATACATCGTCGGAATGCGGATGCCGGCCAGGCCCTCGGCGTCCCACAGCCCATAATTCATCCCCCAGGGGCCAATCGCGACGATTGCGCTGATGCGCGGGTCGGGCAGGGCCTCATGGGTTTCAGAGCCCGCAACATGGGCGGCCAACAGGCGCTGCGGCGGGGCGAACGGCGATTCAACAATCGGTGCAATCAGGCCGGCACCTGACATGATAACCGCCCCGTATCCCCCCATCGAATAGCCGATCAGGCCAACCGAATCCGTGCTTACCAGACCGGCCAAGCTTTCGTCCGCCGCCATCGCGTCGATGGCGAATTTCTGGTCCAACGGCCGATTATACAACGTGGACCCGAACGCCGCCTGATCGGAATAGGTGCTGTCGGTATGATCCAGCGACAGGACGGCATACCCGTGCGAGGCCAGATGCTCACCCAGATGGGCCAGCAGCGTGCGGTTGCCGGGATAGCCGTGGCTGATCACCACCAGCGGAAACGGACCATCACCCGAGGCCGACGCATCACGGGCGGCCTGACCGTGCAACGTGACCGGCGTCACACCGTCGCGCAGAACCGTTTCATAGGTGCCGCCCGGCTCTGTGCCCTCGGCGGCCGGATACCAGAATTCGGCGATCAGTGTGCGCGGGCCCGTCACCAACGCGTCGGTCGAGGCCAGAACGTCCGGGCGATCCGGATCGGTCAAGGATAGCGTGCGGACACCAATCGTGTAAGGCCCCGGCGCTGCCAGTTCAGGCGCGTCCGGGCGCGAGCCGTCAACGCGGTTTTGGGCCATGCTTGTTCCCGTCGTCAGGGCCACCGCCAATGCCGCGGCCATCAAAGGTCGTAAATACATCGTTTCCTCCCATTTTGTAGGGGAAGGGTAGAGCGACCTTGGTCTGAAACAACCCTATATCGCAGTTGCCGTCACGTTTCATGGCGGGTAAACGCGGGGCAACGTCCCCAAAAGCATATCTTCAGGAGGCTCCGATGACCCCCATCTACCCCGCCGACGACCGGCTGATTGTCGCGCTCGATGTGCCGAACGTGCTGGACGGACTGGAGCTGGCAAAAACACTGGGCGACAGTGTGAACTTCTACAAGATCGGGCTGGGCATGTTGACCGGTGGCGGATTGGCGCTGGCCAATGAACTGAAGGGTGAGTTGGGCAAGCGTATATTCCTGGACATGAAGTTCTTCGATATTCCGGCCACGGTCGAGGCCGCAGTTCGGGGGGTGGCCCAGTTCAACTTGGATTTCCTGACGGTTCATGGCGACCCACACGTGGTGAGCGCCGCGCGCGAAGGCGCAGCGGGCAGCGGGTTGAAGATCCTGGCCGTGACAATCCTGACGGCTCTGGACCGCGGGGATTTGGATGCGTCGATGATCGCGCCGGGCGATATGGCCGATATCGTTGCCGAACGCGCCGCGCGTGCATTTGAGGCCGGTGCCGACGGCGTGATTGCCAGCCCGCAGGAAGCCGCCCGCATTCGCGCGCTGCCGCAAGCGGCGGGGAAGTTGATTGTCACGCCAGGGGTTCGACCTGCGGGCAGCGCGGCCAACGACCAAAAGCGGATTGCCACGCCGGGCGATGCGATCCGCAATGGGGCCGACCATATCGTTGTTGGACGCCCGATCTGGGCCGCAGCCAATCCACGCGCGGCTGCGCAAGCCATTCTGGGCGATCTGGCCGGGGTGTAGGGCAAGGCCGTTCGAACGGCCTTGGGCGCCCAATTGGCTGGGCTTTGTCTGACCTTTGAAAGGGGACAAACCCGGCGCCAACCCACCGTTTTGCGGTTCAACAGGCGCGGGTACTGCTACTTTTCAGGCATTGACTGGGCCAAAAAGCGGCTTCGAAGCCGCTTTATCCCCGGGGCGCAGCCGCACGGCGCAGACGGTCATTGATCGCCCGGCCCAATCCGGTTTCGGGCACCGGCGCAAAGGCGATGCGCCCGTCCTTTCCGGCCAACGCGTCGGCCTCGTGCAGCGCGTGGAACAACCGCGCTGCGGCCTCGGTCAGGTTGCCGCTTTCGGACAGGGTCAGCGTCGCACCGGGGCAAGGGCCAAACCCAACCCAGATCTCGTCTGCGGCGGGCCTGAGCACATTCAACCTTACCCGCCCCCGGGGTGCATAATGCGAGGGCATTTGCCCTGGTGCGGTGATCGTCCCCTTGTGGGGCGGCGACAAGGTCTGGCCCAGTGCCTCCTCCAACGCCTCGACCGGAACGCCCCCTGCGCGCAGCAGGCGCGGTGCCCCGCCGGTGGCGTCAACAATCGTCGATTCCAGCCCAACCGTGCAGGGTCCGCCGTCGATCACCCCATCTATCCGCCCCGCCAACCCCGCCATGACATGCGCGGGTGTCACCGGACTGATTCGTCCCGACGGGTTGGCGCTGGGAGCCGCGACGGGGCCGTTGAATTGCGCCAGCAGACGCTGGGCGACATCGGTTGCGGGCAGCCGAATGGCCACGCTGGAGAGCCCCGCCGTAACCAGCGGGGACAGGCCACTGTCAGCGCGCAGCGGCAGCACAAGCGTCAACGGGCCGGGCCAGAAGGCCTGCGCCAAGCGATCAGCCAACGGGGTCAGCGTGGCGAGGCTGTCCAGAAGCGACAAATCAGCCAGGTGCACGATCAGCGGATTGAAGCGCGGCCGCCCTTTCGCGTCGAAGATCGCAGCGACGGCGCGGTCATTGCGGGCATCGGCGGCAAGCCCATAGACCGTCTCGGTCGGCATTGCCACCAAGCCACCCGCCCGCAGGATCGCGGCGGCGGCTTTCAGGCCTGCGGGATCGGGCGCCAGTAGTTGTGTATTTGGCATGAGCGGGGCGAAGCCTGTGACGTGGCGTTTCGATTTGTGGCGCTGGTGATTGTTAGTAACTTGCGCAATACAGCCGCCGGCCCGGCTTGCCAAGTTGCCGGTTTCACCCGTTGTGCGTCCGCCCGGAGTTTCCCATGCCCTATACCTCGCCTGTCGCTGAGTTTCAGTTCCTGTTCGACCATGTGCTGGGCTACAGCCAATTGTCACAGACGGAGCTGTTTTCCGAAGCGGGCAACGATGTCACCGAGGCGATTCTGACAGAACTGGGCCGGCTGTGCGATGGGGTCATGGCACCACTGAACCAGGCCGGCGACCTGACGCCGGCGGTTTTGGAAAATGGGATTGTACGCACCTCGCCCGGGTTCAAGGACGGATATCAGGCGATTGCAGAAGGCGGCTGGCTGGGCCTCAGCGCAAATCCCGAATACGGCGGCATGGGGCTGCCGCAAACGCTGAACACCGCGATGAATGAAATGATGTCGGGCGCCTGTCTGGCGCTGCAACTGTGCCCGCTGCTCAGCCAAGGGCAGATAGAGGCGCTGGAGCACCACGCCAGCGACGAAATCAAGGCGTTGTATCTGCCGAAGCTGACCTCTGGTCAGTGGACCGGCACGATGAACCTGACCGAGCCGCAGGCCGGATCGGATGTCGGCGCGCTGCGTTCCAAGGCCGTGCCAAATGGCGATGGCAGCTATTCGGTGACGGGTCAGAAAATCTTCATCACTTGGGGTGATCATGACGTGGCGGAAAACGTCTGCCATCTGGTGCTGGCGCGTCTGCCTGATGGTGCGCCGGGCACGCGGGGCATCAGCCTGTTCATGGTGCCAAAGCTGATCCCGGATGAAGCGGGCAACCCGGGCGCGCGCAACAACCTGCGCGTTGTGTCGCTGGAGCACAAATTGGGCATTCACGGCTCACCCACTTGCGTCATGAGCTTTGAGGGTGCGCAGGGCTGGATGGTCGGGCGCGAAAACGGCGGAATGGCGGCGATGTTCACGATGATGAACAACGCGCGTCTGGGCGTGGGCGCGCAGGGTATCGGCGTTGCCGAAGCTGCGTATCAGCATGCGCTGGCCTACGCGCAGGACCGCAAGCAGGGCAAAACCCCGCTGGGGGAGGGGGCGATCATCGATCATGCGGATGTGCGCCGCATGCTGGCGATGATGAAAGCAGAGATATTCGCCGCGCGCGCCATTGCTCTGGCCTGTGGGCTGGCGATGGACACGGCGCGCGCCACGGATGATGGCCACTGGTCGGCGCGCGCTGCGTTGCTGACGCCGATTGCCAAGGCCCATGGCACCGATATCGGCTGCGAGGTGTCCAGCTTGGGTGTTCAGATCCATGGCGGTATGGGTTTTATCGAAGAAACCGGCGCGGCGCAGTATTTCCGCGATGCCCGCATCACCCCGATTTACGAAGGCACCAACGGGATCCAGGCGATGGATCTGGTCGGTCGCAAAATGATGGATGGCGGGGAAACTGCGTTCCGACTGCTGCAAGAAGTCGAAGATGTGGCCGAGACAGCGCGGGCGACATTGCCGGATCTGGCCGGGCCGGTTTGGGATGCCGCCGAAACCCTGCGGGAGGCCACCGAATGGCTGGTCGCACAGGACCCCAATGACCGCAACGCTGGCGCGGTGGCGTATTTGCGCGCGTTTGCCCGGGTGCTGGGCGGATACTACCATCTGAAGGCCGCGCTGGCTGCGCCCGGAACGGCGCGCGCCCGGCTGGCGCGGGTGTTCGTGGATCGGATCTTGCCCGAACATGCGTCGCTTTTGGTGCAGGCCCGCGCCGGGGCCGCGCAGTTGTATGCTTTGTCCGCCGAAGATCTGGAAAGCGCATGACACAAGCATCGCCGGTAAGCGGCACCGCCGGGATTCGCTTCCCGTTCGAGACCCCGCCCGCGCCGGGTGAGGCCATTTTGGTGGCCCCCGGGATTCTGTGGGCGCGGATGCCATTGCCGATGCAGTTGGACCACGTCAACGTCTATGCATTGGATGATGGCGACGGATGGACCGTCATCGACACGGGGTTCGCAGGAAAAAAATCGCGCGCCGCGTGGCTGGCCCTGATGGAGGGGCCCTTGGGTGGGCGGCCCATCAAGCGGGTGGTCGTGACGCACCACCACCCCGATCACGTTGGTCTGGCGGGTTGGTTGCAATCGGACCATGGCGCGGACCTCGTCACAACACGGACCGCGTGGCTGTTCGCCCGGATGCTGACGTTGGATGTGCATACCTCCCCGGTGCCGCAAACCGTGGCCTATTGGCGTAGCGCCGGGCTTTCGGAAGATATCATCGCCCAGCGTATGGTCGAAAAGCCGTTCAACTTCGCCGATGTTGTGGCACCAATGCCGCTTGGGTTCACCCGCATCAAAGAGGGCGACCATTTCCATATGGGCGGGCGCGAATGGTTGGTGCGGGTGGGCAATGGCCACGCCCCGGAGCACGCGACCTTCTGGAGCCTGGACGACGATCTGGTCATCGGCGGCGATCAGCTGCTGCCGGGTATTTCCGCCAATCTAGGGGTATACGCCACCGAGCCTGAGGCAGATCCGGTGGGTGACTGGATGGAAAGCTGCGAACATTTGGGGGCCTTCGCCGAGGACCGGCATCTGGTATTGCCCGGGCACAAGCTGCCATTCACCGGCCTGCCTTTGCGGCTGCGGCAAATGATCGAGAACCACCTTGGCGCGCTGGATCGGCTGGAACGTCATCTGGAAACACCGCGCACGGCGAATGACTGCTTCATGCCCCTGTTCAAACGGGAAATCGAAGGGCCGGCGCATGGCATGGCGTTGGTCGAAGCGGTTGCGCATCTCAATCATCTGTTCAAGCACGGGCGGATTACCCGACAACGCGATGCGCGCGGAGCGTGGTTGTGGCAGACCGTGGCCCGCTGATCCTTGGCCGCCGGGGCGTGCTGGCCGGGGCGGTCAGTGCGGCCGTGGTGCTGACCGGGTGCTCCACCCTGTTCGAGCCGGGCGACGGCGCCGACATTGAGGCGCCGCCGTTGGCCACCAACAGCAAATTGCGCGTGGTGATATTCGAACTGGAAGGGTTGGATCTGCCGTTTCATGCCGGGCTGATCATTCCCACCCCCGAAACAACGGTGATCTTTGATCCGTTGGGGCGCTGGGAGCCGGATCAATGCACCCGTGAAGGCGATTTGATCCGCAACCCCACAGCCCAGGACGAGGCCCGATATCTGGCCCGCGACGGTGTTGGCCCTGCGGGGGCGACCTGGACGCTGCACCATCTGGAAACCGCCGTGCCGCCCGCTGTTTCACGCCAGGCCTTGGCGTTGGCAGAGCAGACCCCGCCGCTTCCACCACTGCACTGCGCCTATGCGGTCAGCAGCCTTTTGTCGCGCCTGCCGGGGTTTTCATATGTTGAACCGGACGTCGTGACAGCTGATCTGCTGCGCCGGTTGCGGGACCGGCCAGAGTTTGTCTACAGCCGGCGCCGGTTGGATTAGGTGACAAACTGGCGGGGTGACAGCCGCCGCCGCATCCGCTAAGAAATCATCCAAACACATGAACGGGAGACTGAAATGTCTGAATATGAACACGGGTCGATGGACACCTCTTCGCAAGAGGCAACTTTCAACGGATTTCTGCGCGTCGCGGCAATTGTTGGCGCGGTGTCGATCGGTATCTTGATCTTTATGGCGCTGGCCAACGCCTGATGCACAGGGACACGTGGGGCTAAGCCCTGCTTGCCCGGCCCCTGCTATCTGCCCGACAGAAAGGTTTTCTTATGACTCAGGTCTCTCGGCTGATAGCCCTTTTGGCGCTGGTGGTTCTGGCGGCGTGCACCAAACCGGTGGTCTGGGCCCCGGAAGAAGACGTGATCGCTGCCCGCTATGTACACGATGGCCCAGCCGAGATCGTGCTGTTCAACGTTGTGCGCAATGACGGGGATCGGGGGGAACATGCCGCGCTAATGATCAACGCCAGCCAGCGCGTGCTGTTTGATCCGGCGGGAAGCTGGACGCACCCCGCCTCGCCAGAGCGCCATGACGTGCACTACGGCTTCAACGATCAGCAACTGTTTCGCTACACCTATTACCATGCGCGGCGCACGCACCGCGTTCGGATCCAGCACCTTCCTGTGCCACCCGAAACCGCAGAATACATCCTGCGCCTGGCCGAACAATATGGCTCGGTGCCTGACGCCTATTGCGCGCGCTCGATCTTCGACATCCTGCGGCAGGTGCCAGGGTGGGAACATCTTGAACCGTCGTTCTACCCGAACCGGTTGTCAGAGCAGTTCGCGCAGCTTCCGGGCGTCTGGGAAGAGGTGATCTATTCCGATGCCGAACCCACGGAACGCCAGCAATATACGCAATGACCATCAGGGGCCTTCGGGCCCCTTTTTGGTGCTCAGATCAGCCAACTCAGCACCGCCAGAACGCCCACGCCGGCGGCCATGGCAGCGATGACATTGCGGGTCCAAAGTCCGATCGCCACAGTGACAGCCGCCGCCGCCAGTTTGACCGGGTCAGGAAGGGTGCTGCCATCAGCGGGCAGGAAGATCTGCGGCGCCATCAGGCCGGGGATCACCGCCACGGGCGTGTAGCGCAGCAATCTGAGCGCCCATTCGGGCAACTGACGTTTCCCGATCAAACCCAGGAACGAGAAGCGCAGCAGGAAACTGCCGATACCAAGACCGATAATCACCAGCCAGATCGTGCCCTGTGACTGGATCATGACCAGCGCCCCCGGCGGATCAACCACAATTCCACCAATGCACCCGCGCCCATTGCCAGAAGCGCCGCGATCATCAAACCCAGATTGTAAGGCACAAAAGCAAACAGCAGCGCCGCAGTCACCGACACAAACGCCGCCACCATATGCGCCAACGTGCGCAGCATCGGCCCGATCAACGCCAGAAATGCGATCGGAACGGCAAAGGCGACCGGGATTGAGGGCGGAATGGCGTTGCCGAGCAACGCCCCCCCTAATGTTGACAGATACCAAGTTGGGCACAGCAGAATAACCGCGCCAAAATAATACCCGACCTTGGCATCGACCGGCATATCCGGATGCTGCTCGAATTGTTGCACACCAACGGCGTAGGCCTGATCAACCATCAGATAAGACATCAAGGCGCGTTGCCAGATCGGCGCGGCCCCCAGATGCGGCGCCAGGCTGGCGGAATACATCGCCATGCGCAGATTGACCGCCAGCGCGGTCAACAGCACGATGAACACGGGGGCGTCCTGCACCATCAGTTCGGTCGCAGTCAGCTGCGCCGCCCCGGCGATCACGGCGATGGAAAAGGCCAGCGTTTGCAGGACGTTCAGCCCGGCTTCGGTGGCGACCACGCCAAATACCATGCCAAACGGGGCGACGATCAACACAAAGGGGGCACCAACCCGAAGGCCGGCCCAGAACGCCTGACGCGCGGACATGTTGCGGGGGGCGGTCATCACTTAGCCAAAAATGCCGGTAACACGGCCCAACAGCATGAAGGCGCGGGCCGAGCGTGTTTCGGCGAACTGGGCGATCTCGGCGTCGTTGGCGCGGGCCTCAAAAACCGCGAACTGGCGATCAAACGCCCGCAAGAACCGGTGCGCCGCCTCTCGGAACCCTGTGTCTGACCGCATGCGCCCATAGGTCAGCGCCAGGCACGACCGATCCCTGATGCCCCCCAACGCCGACACCTCGGACCCGCGGGCGCCCATTGCAAAGGCGCGCCAGATTTCAGGGCGGGCGCGATCTGGCCGCAGGTCATCCATGTAAATGCCTTCCTCGGACAGCGTGGTCAGCACGCTTTGTGCGGCGCGCACCAATTCAGCCGTCGCATGATCCTGCATCGCGCGGCGCAGCGCCTCAAACCCCGGGTTGTCGGTTTCGTTCTCGGGAAAATGCAGCGCGCGCACAAAATCGTCGTTGTCCAGCCGCCGGGGGGCGGGCAGGGGGTTTTCCAGCGCCAGCACCGGTTGCGCCCCATCTGCCGCTGGGTCGGCCAACTGCAAGGCTGCGCGCCGTGCCGGATCGCGCCGGGTGGAAAACATCGCCAGCTTGATTTCAGTGCTGCGCTGAACCGCCGCGATTTCGTCCAGCTTTTCCTCGACCGTGGGCTTCAACGCCAGGCCAGCGGCCTGCTGTTCACGGATCCAACCGCGCCGCATGCCCTCAACCGTGGCCTGCAAGCGGATGGATTCGTCCCGCATGTCGTGCGCGGCGCGCAGCACCAGAACCGCCAACCAGATCAGTGCGATCGGCAGAAAGACGGCCAGCGCCACCACAACAAATCCCAGCGTGTCCGCCAGGTGTCGCCCCTGCAAGCCCAGCATCCGGAACGCCGTCGCCAGCAGAATCAACCAGACCAGCGACAGGATAAACGCCAGCATTTCGCCAGAGATTTTCGGGCGCCGTGGCAGCTTTTGAAGATGGGGGGGCAGGTCGGACATGGCCGATCCGCTCAGCGGTAGACGATCTTGAGCACTTCGTAGCTGCGTTCACCACCAGGCGTGCGCACGTCCACCGAGTCGCCTTCTTCCTTGCCGATCAGCGCGCGGGCCAGCGGGGACTTGAGGTTCAGCAGGCCCTTTTCGATATTCGCCTCCGCCTCGCCGACAATCTGGTAAGTGCGCTCTTCGTCGGTGTCTTCATCAACCATCGTGACCGTCGCGCCGAACTTGATCGCGCCAGACAATTTGGCCGGGTCAATGACCTCGGCCAGGCCAATCAGGCTTTCAAGCTCTTTGACGCGGCCCTCGATGAAGCTCTGCTTTTCGCGCGCCGCGTGATATTCGGCGTTTTCGGACAGGTCGCCATGTTCGCGCGCTTCGGCGATGGCCTTGATGACCGCCGGGCGCTCAACGCTTTTGAGTTGGCGCAGCTCGGTTTCCAGTGCCTGGTAACCTTGGCGGGTCAGTGGGAACTTTTCCATGCAGCCTCACACACAAATGAAAAACGCCCGCGGCCGTAGGCCGGGGCAGTCGTTGAAATCGTCGCAACAGATGACAGCAAGGGCGCACGAATTGCAAGCCCCGTTGGCGGTGTATTGCCGCCGATACGGGGGGGATGGCACTGGGCGCGGTCAGGCGTAACAGACCACTTCGAATTCGATCCCGTCACGATCATGGAAATAGAACCGTTTGCCGGGTTCGTAGTCGGCATGGCTGTGGGGGGTGAACCCCGCGGCCTGCACCCGCGCCTCAACCGCCGCCAGATCGGGCACCGTGACACCGACGTGATTCAACCCGCCGATGGTGGCGTAACTGCTGCCCGTCTTGGCCGCTGCGGGGGCCGGATCTGGCCGGTACAGCGCCAAATAGTTGGTGGGGGTGCCCACATGCACCGTGTGCCCGCCGCTGATCGCGTCGCCGCTCCACCGTATATGCCAGCCAAAGACGTTGCACAGCCAGGCGGCCGTGGCGTGAGGGTCCGAGACGGTCAGGTTGGTGTGTTCCAGAGTGCCGGTCATGATCTGTCCTTTCGTGTTGATTTCGGGCAGCGTAATTCCTAAACATAACTTTAGGTCAAGATATTTTTTTAGGAAAGCAGTTCGATCCATGGACAAGGGACTATCAATCGGTGCGTTGGCGGGGCGGACGGGGTTAACGGTGTCCGCGATCCGGTTTTATGAAGCCCAGGGGCTGGTTCGCGCGGACCGCAATGCGGGCGGTCAACGCCGCTTTGCCCGTGCCGACATCCGCCGCCTCAGCTTCGTGATGATTGCGCAACAGTTTGGCGTCTCATTGGCCGAAATCCGCGCCTTGTTGGATGATTTGCCGGGACAGCGCACCCCCACGCCCGCCGATTGGGCGCGCATCAGCCACCGATTTCGCGACCACCTGAATCAGCGAATCGCAACGCTGGAACAACTGAGAGACAATCTGGATGGGTGCATTGGTTGCGGCTGCCTGAGCCTTCCGAAATGCGCGCTCTACAACCCCGAGGACCGCGCATCGGCGCGGGGGGCCGGTCCGCGCTACTTGATGGGCGATGAACCTGCAATTACAGGGCCGAAACCCGGTATCTGACGCCCGGTCGCAATTGACCGATGGGCGGCGTCAAGGGTATTCAGTCGCGAAACAAAGTTGCGCAAAATCGCCCGTTAGCCCCAAGTCAGCCCCAAGTCAGCCCCAAGTCAGCCAAGGAGCCACCATGTCCGAGATCGAACGCGAAGCGATGGAATATGATGTCGTCATCGTCGGTGCGGGGCCCGCGGGGCTGTCTGCTGCGATCCGGCTGAAACAACTGGATGCGGACCTTGAGGTCGTTGTTCTGGAAAAGGGCTCGGAGGTCGGGGCGCATATTCTGTCCGGCGCGGTGCTGGATCCAAGCGGCTTGACCCGCCTGATGCCCGACTGGAAGGAAAAGGGCGCGCCCCTGAATGTACCGGTCAAGGAAGACAACTTCTATGTCTTGGGTGAGGCCGGGCAAATTCGCCTGCCGAATTTCATCATGCCGCCGCTGATGAGCAACCACGGCAACTATATCGTGTCGATGGGCAACGTCACCCGCTGGATGGCCGAACAGGCCGAGGCACTGGGCGTTGAGATTTTCCCTGGCATGGCCGCGTCAGAGGCGGTTTACGCCGAAGATGGATCGCTGAAGGGCGTTGTCGCTGGCGAATTTGGCAAGGACTCTGATGGAACTCCGGGGCCGAATTATGAGCCGGGCATGGAATTGCACGGCAAATACGTGTTCTTGTCCGAAGGTGTGCGCGGGTCGCTGTCCAAGGAGGTGATCACCAGGTTCGATCTGGACAAGCATTGCGATGTGCCGAAATTCGGCATCGGGATGAAAGAGATCTGGGAGGTTAACCCGGAAAAACACAACGAAGGTGAAGTGACCCACACGCTGGGCTGGCCCATGGGGTTCAAGGCGGGCGGCGGCTCTTTCGTATATCATCTTGATAACAATCAGATCTATGTCGGATATATCGTCGATCTGAACTACAAGAACCCCTATCTTTCGCCCTACAACGAATTTCAGCGTTTCAAGCATCATCCCAAGATTGCGGCCCTTTTGGAGGGCGGAAAACGTGTGGCTTACGGCGCGCGGGCCGTCACCAAGGGCGGTTTCCAGTCGATCCCCGAAGTCGCCTTTCCCGGCGGCGCGCTGCTTGGATGTTCAGCAGGGTTGGTGAACCTGCCGCGTATCAAGGGCAATCACAACGCCATGCACTCTGGCATCGAGGCCGCCGAAGCTGCGTTCGCCGCAATCAAGGCCGGACGCGCCGGCGACACGTTGGAAGATTATAACGCAGGGCTGCGCACCGGTCCGATCGGAAAGGACCTCAAGCGTGTGCGCAACGTCGCGCCGTTCAACGCAAAGCTTGGCCCGCTGGGCGGCATGGCGCTGGGCGGTTTCGACATGTGGTTCCAGACGATTTTCCACTTCAGCCTGTTTGGCACGCTCAAGCACGGCAAAACCGACGCGGCCGCAACCGGAGAGGCGAAAGACTACAGCCCCATCGATTACCCGAAGCCCGATGGCGTTTTGTCGTTTGATCGCCTGACCAATGTCAGCTTCAGCGCAACAAACCACGAAGAATCGCAGCCCGCGCATCTGAAGCTGACCGATCCGTCGATCCCGATTTCGGTCAACTTACCCAAGTACGCCGAACCGGCGCAGCGGTATTGCCCGGCGGGCGTATACGAAGTTGTCGAAAAGGACGGCAAGAACGAGTTTGTCATCAACTTCCAGAACTGCGTTCACTGCAAGACATGTGACATCAAGGACCCCAGCCAGAACATCACATGGACCACGCCGCAGGGTGGGGATGGGCCGAATTATCCCAACATGTGATTTGGCGCTAACGGCCCGTGCGACCAAGTGATCGCGCGGGCGTGAACAGACGATGGGCGGGGCGGATTGCCCTTGTGAACAGAGGCCGCTACACCTGTCGGTGAAGCGCGCTGCACCTCAGCAGCATCCACCGGGAGACGCCTTTGCCCCGCACGACAATTTTCCGCACCGCCCTGTCTGGCCTTTTGCTGACCACGACTGTCATTCTGGCACCGCCGCCTGCCCATGCACAGGGGCTGGTCGGTGCATTCCTGGCCGCCCGAGAAGCCGGAGCGCGCAATGATTTTACCCAGGCAACGCCGTATCTGGAACGCCTCTTGCACGCCGACCCGGGCAATGCCGCTGCGCTGGAGGGGGCGGCCGTGTCCGCGCTCTCAGGCGGGGAATTCGACCGGGCTGTTGGCCACGCACAAGATCTGATCACGATCGAGCCGAACAACCGCGCCGCAACGCTGGTCTTGCTGATCGACGCGTTTGGCCGCGAAGATTATACCACGGGACTGAACTACGCCCAAAACAACACGCAACTTCATCCGTTGGTGCACGGGCTTGCCCAGGCCTGGGCGCATATGGGGCAGGGCAGCATGTCCGACGCCCTGGATATGTTCGATACCGTCGGCAACCAAGATGGCATGACCGCCTTTGCGCTGTATTGCCGTGCGTTGGCGCTGGCCTTGGTCGGTGACGTCGAAGGGGCGTTGGCGCTGTTGGAAGACCCTGACAGTGGCACGGCGCAATCGCTGAACCGGCGCGGATTTCTGGCCTATGCGCAGCTTCTGGGGTTGTCGGAACGCTATGACGATGCTTTGAGCTTGCTGGACACAGTGTTTGACGGCTCCACCGACCCGGTTGTTGCCCGGATGCATGCCGCGTATTCCGCGCGCACGGCCCTGCCATTTGATCTGATCACCACTCCGGCCGAAGGTTTCGCCGAGGTTATTGCGGTCTTGGCGAATGCGATGCGCTCGGCCAGCAACACGCATGAGGCGCTGATTTATGCGCAAGGAGCGGTTCAGATCAATCCGGGGCTGTGGGACGCTCAGCTGATGATTGGCCAGATATTCGAGGATCTGGAACAGCCTGAACTGGCGCTTGAGGCCTACGCGGCCATCCCCCGCGATTCGGTGTTTGACATGGCTGCGCGGATGGGGCGCGCGCAGGTGCTGGATGCAACCGGCGACGCCGATCAGGCCATCACGGAATTGACCATTTTGGTCGAGGAATATCCCCAAAGCCATGTGGCGATGCAGGTTCTGGGCGATTTTCAGCGGCGTCATGAACACCATGAGGCGGCCATTGCGTCCTACTCAACCGCTATCTCGATGATGCGAGACCAGGGCGTCACCCCGACGTGGCAAACCTGGTTTTCGCGTGCTGTCTCGTATGAACGCACTGGTGAATGGGACAAGGCCGAGTCCGATTTCCGGGCTGCGCTTGAGATCGAACCAAATCAGGCGACCGTTTTGAACTATCTCGGGTATTCGCTGGTGGAACGAGGCGAGAAATACGACGAGGCGCTCGGCATGATCGAACGCGCGGTCGCAGCACAGCCCGACAGCGGCTATATCGTCGATAGCCTTGCTTGGGCGTTGTACCGGCTGGGGCAGTATGACGAGGCCCTGCAGCACATGGAACGCGCGGTTGAATTGGAGCCGACGGACCCGGTGCTGAACGATCATCTGGGCGATGTCTTCTGGGCCGTTGGTCGCCATCGAGAGGCCCGTTTTCAGTGGAGCCGTGCGCTGTCATTCGGTCCGTCTGACGATATGGACAGCGACCTCGTGCGCCGCAAGCTTGAGGTCGGGCTGGATGAAGTGCGCGCCGAACAGGGGGAACCGCCGCTGCATCCGGTCGACGGATGACGCTGCACACCCTTTTGGCCCCGGCCAAGATCAATCTGACGCTGCATGTCGTGGGCCAGCGGGATGATGGCTATCACCTGCTTGATTCGCTTGTGGTCTTTGCGGAATTTGGCGACAGGCTGAGCCTGGAGCCGGAACGCCCCTTGGCGGTGTCGATCACCGGGCCGCAGGCTGCGGGCTTGGCCTCAGAGCGCGACAATCTGATTTTACGCGCCGCCCGGCTGCTGGGTGCAACACACGGGCATTTCACACTGGAAAAGGCATTGCCGGTGGCCTCTGGCATGGGGGGCGGATCGTCTGATGCCGCCGCCGCCCTGCGATTGTTGACCAAGCACAGCGGGCAGTCGCTGCCGGGGACCGTGCGGGCGATGACCCTTGGTGCAGACCTGCCGGTGTGCCTGGCTGCCCCCGCCCCGCAACGGATGCGCGGCTTGGGCGAGCAGGTTTGCGCGGTTGACCGGGTGCCGGCGCTGTGGATGTTACTGGTCAATCCGGGGCAAGGATTGTCGACGCCCTCTGTCTTCAAGGCGCTGGACGAAAAGCACAATCCCGCAATGGCATCGAAGCTTCCTGGTTGGGCCAGCATCCAGGAGTTGTGTGAATGGCTGCGCCATCAGCGCAACGATCTACAAGTCCCCGCTTGCCGCGTCGTGCCGCAGATTGCGCATGTTTTGGATGCCATATCCGCCCAACCCGGTTGCCTGCTTGCGCGCATGACCGGGTCTGGGGCTACCTGTTTCGGGGTTTTCGCAGACCCACACTCCCTGTCGGACGCGGCTGCGGCATTGGATCACTCAGGCTGGTTTGTTCAGGCCACGCGGACCGTTGGGGCGGTCAATTGACCCGCTGAACGACAAAATCGGCCACATCCGATAGCATGTCTCGCAAGGGGTGCTCTGGCAGCAAATGCAGCGATGTCTTTGCACGCTCGGCCCAGGCCAGCGCGGTTTGGCGGGTGCTTTCCAGCGTGCCATGTTTGGCCATCAGCGCCATGGCGCGCTCCAGATCCCCGTCCAATTGATCGCCTTTGCCAATCGTGCGGGCCCAGAAGGCCCGTTCTTCGCCATTTGCCGCGTCAATCGCACGGATCACCGGCAAGGTCAGCTTGCGCTCACGGAAATCGTCACCGATGCGTTTGCCAAGCCCGTCGCCGGCCCCGCCAAAGTCCAGAAAATCATCGACCACCTGAAAACAGATCCCCAACGCATCCCCGAATTCAAACAGCGCCTGAACCTGATCCTCGGGCGAACCGGCCAACACCGGACCGACCTGCGTCGCGGCCGAAAACAGGGCGGCGGTCTTGCCGCGAACGACCTTGAAATAGGTGTCCTCGGATGTGGCGAGGTCTTGCGCGGCGGTCAGTTGCAGCACTTCGCCTTCGGCGATGACGGCGGCGGCGTTCGACAGGATCGTCAGCGCGCGGGAGTTTCCCGGCTCAACCATCAACTGAAACGCGCGGGCGAACAGGTAATCCCCCACCAGCACGCTGGATTTGTTGTCCCACAACAGGTTCGCTGTGGGGCGTCCGCGCCGCTGCGCGCTTTCATCGACCACATCGTCATGCAGCAGCGTGGCCGTGTGAATGAATTCAACCGTGGCTGCCAGCTTGATATGCGCGTCACCCTCGTAGCCGCACAGCCGGGCGACGGCCAATGTCAGCATCGGGCGAATGCGTTTTCCGCCCGCTTCGATCAGATGCGCGGTCACTTCAGGGATTCGCGGCGCGTGTTCAGACGCCATGCGCGTTCGGATCAGCGCATTGACCGCGGCCATGTCATCGGCGATCGCGGCGGAAAGGCGCTCCAATGGGTTGGCGGCTACCAAGTTCATTGTTGATGGAAACCCTGCTTTGACAAGCCTTTAAGCATGCCGTTTAGTAATGCCATGAAAGAACTGCTGCGCACGACGGATCCCACGATCATCCCCTTTGCAACTGCCCTTCTTGAAGCCGAAGGTATAGAGGCCTTTGCGCTGGACGTCCATATGAGCGCGCTCGCCATTGTGCCGCAGCGTTTGGTGGTCGCGGACCGGAATTTGTTCCTGGCACGGGCCATCCTGCGCGACAACGGGGTGCCGCTGGATGGGTGAGGGATCCCCCGCCCTGACGCGGGATGTTTTCCTGGGCGGCAAACTGAAAATCTGGCAACCTGCGCGCGGATACCGGGCGGCAACCGACCCGGTGCTTCTGGCCGCGGCTGTTGGCGCAAGGCCAGGCCAACACATCCTGGAACTGGGGTGCGGGGTTGGCGTCGCGATGCTGTCACTGGGACTGCGCGTGCCGGGATTGGCGCTTTACGGCGTCGAACGTCAGCCCGACTATGCCGATCTGGCGCGGCTCAATGCACAGGACAACGGCCTGCCGGCGCATGTTTCGACCGGCGATATCGCGGCATTGCCAATGGATTTGCGGCGCGATTTCGACCACGTCCTGTTCAACCCGCCCTATTATCCACCAACCGCGCCCGCGGCCGCCGATACAGGGCGCGCCGCTGCCCTGCGTGAAGAAACGCCGTTGGACGTCTGGCTGGATACCGCACTGCGCCGCCTTCGGCCGGGGGGATATTTGACGGTCATTCACCTTGCCGAACGACTGCCAGAGCTTCTGGCCGGGATCGGCGCACGGGCCGGTGCGATCCGGGTCAAGCCGCTGACGGCGCGCAGCAATCGGGCTGCAGGGCGGGTCCTGTTGCAGGCGCGCAAGGGTTCAAAGGCGCCGTTTCAATTGCTTGCGCCGATGATCCTGCATCACGGTGAGCGGCACGTCTCAGACCGTGAGGACTTCTCTGAGGCAGCGCAGGCAATTCTGCGCGACGCCAAGGCAATGGATTGGACTTAGGCGCAAATTCGGCGGTTTGCCGCAGATGTAACAAATTTTGCCGAATTCCGTGCCCGGTTTCATGTGACAAAACGCCAAATCTGTGGTGCAATCCCTTTACGGAAACCCATTAGCAGGAGGACACACATGTCGCTGACTTCGCATCTTCAAGAACTGCGTCGCAAGCACGAGGCCCTGACCGAAAAGGTTGAGGCCGCGCAAAGGTCACCTGGCGCTGATAATCTGGCGATTGCCGAGTTGAAGAAGCAGAAGCTCAAGCTGAAAGAGGAAATTACCAGGCTCTCGTCCGGCTAAGCCTTTTCACGCTGCCGCCCGGCCCGCGCTGCCAGAACAGCGCCGCCGGTAATCAAAACAGCCGCCAGTGCCAGCACAAGGTTGGCGCTGGCCAGACCGGTCAAGACCAACGCCAAGGTTGAAAGCAGGGGCGCCGCATAGGACGCCGTGCCCAATAGCTGAATGTCGCCGCGTTTCACGCCAATATCCCAAGTGTAGAATGCCAGGCCCACGGGCCCCAGGCCAAGGCCCAGCACAGCCAGCCATCCCAATGTGCCCTGGGGCCAAGCCGTTGTTTCCAGCGCCAGATGCGCAACCGCCGACAAGCCCGCAGTGGCCAGGCAATAAATCGCCACGGCGCCGGTCGGTACGTGTTTCAACCAGCGCGACCCCAGCGAAAAACCGGCCCAGGTCAGCGCCGCCACAAAGGCTACCCCGTACCCCGCCAGCGCGCCCGACACTGCGCCCACGCCTGACGCCACGATCAACGCCGCGCCGACAAACGCAACGATCGCGCCGACCACATGGCCACGGCGCAGGGCTTCCCCGGGCATCAGGCCGGAAAACAGCACTATGAACAAGGGCCACAAATAGCAGATCAATCCCGCTTCGGCAGCGGGGGCCATGCGCAGGGCGGTGAAATACAGGAAGTGGTAGCCGAACAAGCCCGCTGTACCGAAGACGTAGGTCGAGAGTGGGACGCTTCGCAGTTTGCCGATTTCACCGCTGAAAATCAGCCAGATAACCCCGACCCCCCCTCCGATGGTGAAGCACAGTGCGGACAGCTGGAACGGCGGGACCGGGGCGCTGGCGACCGTGAACAGCGCCAGCAAGGCCCAAAGCACAACGGCGGAAAAGCCGATCAAAGTTGCTTTTGATTGGGTCATGGCCGCTCCTTTGAGGCAAAACGTATCCATCTCGGTTCGTTCGTCTGCCCGTTTGCTTCAAGCGAAAAGAGGGGGCGTGCGCCCCCTCTTTCCCGGATCCTCGATTTGCGTCGGATCAGACGAAGAACTGCGCGCCATTCGCGCTGATCGTCGAGCCGTTGATGAAGCCGGCGTCGTCCGACACCAGGAAAGCGACGCAACGCGCAATTTCCTCAGGCTCGCCCAGACGGCCTGCCGGGATCTGCGCGATGATCGAGTCGCGAACCTTTTCCGGAACGGCCATCACCATTTCAGTTGCGATATAGCCAGGGCAAACCGCGTTGGCGGTGATGCCGGCACGCGCGCCTTCCTGGGCCAGAGATTTGACGATCCCCAGATCACCGGCCTTGGTTGCGGCGTAGTTCACTTGTGCGAACTGGCCTTTTTGCCCGTTGATCGAGCTGATGACGACGATACGGCCAAACTTGCGTTCGCGCATGCCGGGCCAGATGGGGTGAATTGTATTGAATACGCCGGTCAGGTTGGTGTCGATCACCGCGTTCCATTGCTCGGGCGTCATTTTGTGGAACGGGGCATCGCGGGTGATGCCCGCGTTGGCGACGACGATGTCGATGGGCCCCAAATCGGCTTCGACCTGGGCAATCCCGGCCTTGGACGCCTCGTAATCGGCGACGTTCCACTTGTAGGTCTTGATGCCGGTTTCTGCGGTGAAGGCCGTCGCGGCTTCGTCATTGCCAGCATAGCTGGCCGCAACGGTATATCCTGCGTTTTTCAGAGCGGTTGAAATTGCCGCGCCGATGCCACGCGATCCGCCGGTGACCAATGCAACTCGTGCCATAGTTCTCTCCTGGGGTAAGTGTCTTTGAAATTCTGTTACACAATGACAAAGGCGGACGCAATATTGTTGCGCCCGCCTTCTTCACATTCACTGCAAGAAGCGTTCGGGCTTTAGCGTTCAACGCACAGCGCGACGCCCATGCCCCCGCCGATGCACAGAGTGGCAAGGCCCTTTTTTGCATTCCGGCGCTGCATTTCGAACAGCAGGGTGTTCAGGATCCGCGCGCCTGACGCGCCGATCGGATGGCCGATGGCGATGGCGCCACCGTTCACGTTGACCACATCCGGGTTCCAACCCATGTCCTGGTTCACAGCGCAGGCCTGTGCGGCGAAGGCCTCGTTCGCCTCGACCAGATCCAGATCCTCGGCGCTCCAACCCGCTTTGGCCAGTGCCTTGCGCGAGGCGCTGATCGGGCCGACGCCCATGATCGACGGGTCAACGCCAGCGGTTGCGTAGGATGCGATACGCGCCAGCGGGGTCAGACCGCGGCGTTGGGCTTCGGCTTCGGTCATCACCATGACGGCGGCAGCCCCGTCATTGATGCCCGAGGCATTGGCGGCCGTCACGGTTCCGTCCTTGATAAAGGCAGGGCGCAGTTTCTGCATGCTTTCCAGCGTCGCGCCGTGGCGGATGTATTCGTCCTGATCGAAAACGGTTTCACCCTTGCGGGTCTTGACGGTAAACGGCACGATTTCATCGGCGAACTTACCGGCCTTTTGTGCGGCTTCCGCCTTGTTCTGACTGGCGAGCGCAAATGCATCCTGCGCGTCACGGCTGATCTGCCATTGCTGCGCTACGTTTTCGGCGGTCTGGCCCATGTGGTAGCCATTGAAGGCGTCCCAAAGGCCGTCGCGGATCATCGAGTCGATGTACGTCACGTCACCCATTTTGTGACCAGCCCGCAGGTGGGCGACATGCGGTGACAGCGACATGCTTTCCTGGCCGCCCGCGATCACGATATCCGCATCACCCAGTTGAACGTGCTGCGCGGCAAGCGCGACTGCGCGCAGACCTGATCCGCACACCTGGTTGAGGCTCCAAGCCGAGGATTCGATCGGAAGGCCAGCGTTGACAGCCGCCTGGCGTGCCGGGTTTTGGCCCTGGCCTGCGGTCAGCACCTGGCCCAGGATCGTTTCAGAGACCTCGGCCTTTTCAAGCCCAGCGCGCGCGACAACGGCTTCGATCACTGTGGCACCCAGGTGATGGGCCGGTGTGTTGGCAAAGCAGCCGTTGAAAGAGCCCACGGCGGTGCGAGCAGCGGATACGATCACGACATTCGTCATTGGGAATCCCTTTAGCAAAGGCGCGGCCCGATGGCGCGCGCAACTGGCGCGGGTTTACGCCTGACCCCGCGTCAAATCAATGCTGCAATGCGGAATAACGCTGTTTTGGCGCCTGTTAGCGACATCGTACGGATCCCGCGGCAAGCTTCACCCCAATTTCGCAAGTTTTGATTGCTTCCAGGGCGCCTCGGTCGATGGGATTCCATAGTAGTAGCCCTGAAGGCAGTCCATTCCGATGTCGATCAGGTACCGCGCGTCTTCCGCAGTTTCGACCGATTCGGCGACGGTGAACATGTCGAATTGGCGGGCAATGGCAATCAAGGCCTGTGCCAGAACCTGATTGTCTGGGTCGGCGTGAATGCCGCGAATGAATTGCCCATCGATCTTGATGATGTCGAAATAGAAGTCCTTCAGGTAGCGAAACGCGGTATATCCGGCCCCGAAATCATCGAGGGCGAAACAGATTCCGCGCGCCTGCATATCGGCCATGAACACGGTCACCAGGTCTGGCATGACCATGGCAGAGCTTTCTGTAATCTCCAGGATCAGCCGTTCGGCGATTGAGGGATCGGCGCGCAACCCGCGTTCAAGCGTGGACAGCCAGGTCGGATACCCGATGGAGCGCGCCGACATATTGACCGCCAGCCGGATAGAGGGTTCACGGGCCAACGCGATCAAGCCCAGCTCCAGCGACAGGCAATCGATGCGGCGGCCAAGCTCGGTGGTCTCCACGTCGCCCATGAAATCGCGCGCCGGGATCACGTGGCCCTTTTCATCCAGAATCCGGATAAAGGCTTCATAGAACGCCGGGCGGTTGGTCATGCGGGCCTGCACAACGGGTTGAAAGGCCAGCATGGCGCGTCGATCCTCCAACGCGGCGCGAACCATGGCTATGGTTTGCTGCTGCCGAAGCCCGTCAGCGACGGAGAGTGGACTGTCGAACCCGGCTTCTGGCAGGGCGGAGTTCGGATACGGGTGTGTCATGATGATCCTCTTGCCGGGTGGGGGCGCAGGACCGCAGCCTGAACAACAGGCGTTAACGTCCCGTGAAAACGCGCACGAATTCTGCATACCCGGCTTCATTGCGTGGCCGTGCCCAACGGCGTATACCGGCGCCGCAACTTTCAGAATTGAGGACCAGGCATGAGTGACGGCGCGAACAGCATGTGGGGCGGCCGCTTTGCCGGCGGCGTGAACGCGATCATGGAGGCGATCAATGCCTCGATCGGGTTTGACAAGCGCCTCTATGCGCAGGACATCGCCGGTAGCCGGGCCCATGCCGCGATGCTGGCCGCGCAGGGCATTCTGACGGACGCCGATCAACAGGCCATCGACGCCGGTTTGCAACAGGTCAAAGCCGAGATCGAGGCAGGTGGTTTCCCATTCAGTGCCGCGCTTGAAGACATTCACATGAATATTGAGTCGCGCCTGAAAGAGATTATCGGCGAACCCGCCGGGCGACTTCACACAGCGCGGTCGCGCAACGACCAGGTGGCGCTGGATTTCCGGCTGTGGGTGCGTGACCAATGTGACGCGGCGATCAGCGGCATCGACGCGCTGATGCGCGCGTTCTTGCAACAGGCCGAAGCCGGGGCAGATTGGGTCATGCCCGGCTTTACCCACCTGCAAACCGCGCAGCCGGTGACCTGGGGCCACCATATGATGGCCTATGTGGAAATGCTCGCACGGGACAAATCGCGGTTTCAGGATGCGCGTGAGCGGATGAACGAATGCCCCTTGGGTGGCGCGGCGCTGGCGGGAACCTCGTTCCCCATCGACCGGCACATGACCGCAGCGGCGCTGGGTTTTGATCGGCCCACGGCCAACAGCCTGGACAGCACCGCAGACCGGGATTTCGCGCTGGAATTCCTGTGCGCTTCCTCGATCTGCGCGATGCACCTAAGCCGCTTTGCCGAAGAATTGGTGATCTGGTCCTCGGCGCAATTTCGCTTTGTGCGGCTGTCGGATGCGTTCAGCACCGGCTCCAGCATCATGCCGCAGAAAAAGAACCCTGACGCGGCAGAATTGTTGCGTGCCAAGTTGGGGCGCATTCTGGGCGCGACGGTGGCGTTGTTCACGGTGATGAAGGGATTGGCGCTGACCTATTCCAAGGACATGCAGGAAGACAAGGAACAGGTCTTTGACGCCGCCGATAACCTGATGCTGGGCCTGGCCGCGATGGAGGGCATGGTGCGCGACATGACCGCCAATGTGGACACGTTGCGCGCAGCAGCGGGTTCGGGCTTTTCCACGGCGACGGATCTGGCCGATTGGCTGGTGCGCGCGCTGAACCTGCCGTTCCGGGATGCGCACCATGTCACCGGGTCGCTTGTCAAGATGGCCGAAGACGCGGGCATCGATCTGCCGGACCTGACGTTGGAGCAGATGAAATCGGTTCATGCAGGCATCACGAATGATGTTTTCCATGTGTTGGGAGTGGACAACTCGGTCCGTTCGCGCATCTCTTATGGGGGGACGGCGCCTGATCAAGTGCGCACCCAGATCGCGCGCTGGAAGGAGATTTTGGGATGACACGCACCATATGGGCCGCATTGACAGGCCTGATCCTGCTGACAGGCTGCGGCGCGGGTGAACCCCCGTTCGCACAAGGCGGCATGGATCTGACCGACTTTTGGAACAGCGCCCCATGAGGTGGCTGTGGCTGGCCCTGGCGGTCTGGGGCACGGTTCATCCGATGTCCTGGTTTCTGGCGTGGTTCAGTGACAATGGGTTTGACCTGATGGCGATGGTGGACGCGTGGCACGCGAATGCGGCGTCCTCGGGGCTGGTGTGGGATTTGACGATTGCCGCGATCGCGCTGACGATCTGGGCAATCTCCGAAAGCGCCAGCACGTCAAATTGGCGGGGTTTATGGGCCATTCCGGCAACCTTTTGCATTGGCGTCAGCTGCGGGTTGCCGCTCTATCTATTCTTGCGCCGGGCGAAGGTCTGACCTTCGGCCTGTGTCGCTTTTCTGACATCAACTCACGCGTATCCGGGGGCAAACTTGGATTATTTTCTATACCATAACGGGCAGTTACATGCCGAAGATGTGGCCCTGTCCACCATCGCAGAGTCTGTGGGTACACCGTTTTATTGCTATTCCGCCGCCACGCTGACCCGTCACTACACGCTGTTCAAAGAGGCGTTGGATCCGCTGCCGAACCTGATCTGCTATGCCGTGAAGTCAAACTCCAATCTGGCCGTGCTGAAGCTGTTGGGGGATCTGGGCGCGGGCATGGACGTGGTGTCGATCGGCGAATACTACCGCGCCAAGGCAGCAGGCGTCCCCGGAGAGCGGATCGTGTTTTCGGGCGTCGGCAAATCGCGCGACGAAATGCGCACCGCGCTGGCCGGTGGGATCCGGCAGTTCAACGTCGAATCCGACCCAGAGCTGGAGGCGCTGTCGCAGGTTGCGACGTCGATGGGGCTGATTGCTCCGGTGACATTGCGGGTCAACCCTGATGTCGATGCAAAGACGCATGAGAAGATCAGCACAGGCCGCAAGGAGGACAAATTCGGCGTGCCGATCAGCCGCGCGCGCGAAATCTACGCCCGGGCCGCTCAACTGCCGGGGCTGAAGGTGATTGGCGTCGATATGCATATCGGCAGCCAGTTGACCGATCTTGCCCCGTTTGAGGCCGCCTATGTCAAAATGGCGGCGCTGGTGCGCGAACTGCGTGCCGATGGGCATGTGATCGAACGGCTGGATCTGGGGGGCGGGCTGGGGATCCCCTACACCCGCGCCAATGATGCCCCGCCGTTGCCCCTGGACTACGGGGCGATGGTCAAGCGCGTTCTGGGCGATCTGGACTGCGAAATAGAGATCGAACCGGGCCGCCTGATTTCCGGCAATGCGGGCGTGTTGGTCGCCGAAGTGATCTATCGCAAGCAAGCCGAGGAACGTGAGTTTCTGATTGTCGATGCGGCGATGAACGATCTGGTTCGCCCGGCGATGTATGGCGCTCACCACGATATCGAACCGCTGATTGAGGCCCCGGCCGGCGCACCGTTGATGCCGGTGGATATCGTCGGGCCGATCTGCGAATCTGGGGATACCTTTGCCAAACAGCGCGCCTTGCCGTTTGTCGCTGCCGGTGAACGCATCGCTTTCCGGTCGGCTGGTGCCTATGGTGCGGTGATGTCATCGGAATACAATTCCCGCCCGCTGGTGCCTGAGGTGCTGGTCGCAGGCGATCACTTTGCGGTCATCCGCCCGCGCCCCAGCTATGAAGAGATGCTGGCCCGCGATAGCATTCCGGATTGGCTGTAAGAGGACCGCATGATCCAAACTGACCCGCTTGCCCCGGTTGCCCGCGCGCTGTTTCTGACACGCGCGGCGATGGTGCTTGAGCGGGCTGTTCAGGCGCTGTGGATCCCAGCGTGTTTTCTGCTTTTACTGATCACCGCGTGGGCCTTCAATTTGCATGGCGTGCTACCCGGGGATCTGCTGCTGTGGGCGCTGATTGCCTACGCTTTGGGTATTGGTGCGTCCACTGTCCTGGGCCTGTGGCGTTTTCGCTGGCCCAGCCGGGCAGAGGCCGTTGCGAGGCTGGATCAAACCCTGCCGGGCCGCCCACTGGCCGCACTGGGCGATGCGCAGGCGATCAATGGTGATGATGCGGCTTCGGCCGCGCTTTGGGCGGCGCATCGCAAACGCATGGCCCTGCGCGCCCAGCAAGCCAAGCCGGTCGGGGCACGTCCAGATCTGGTCCAGCGTGACCCGTTTGCCTTTCGTCTGGTGGCCATGACCGCAGCGTTGGTCGCGCTGTTGTTTGCGGCTCCTGGACAACAAACCGGCGTCAATGGGTTGCCCGGTGCCGCGGGCGCGGCGATTGGCCCGTCATGGGAAGGGTGGATCATGCCGCCCGCCTATACCGGTCAACCGGGTCTTTACCTGAACGAAATTGACCGCACGGGGTTCTCGGTCCCGCAGGGCAGCCGCGTGGTGCTTCGATTTTATGGTGCACCCGGGGCGCTGACGCTGGAGCAATCGCTCGATGATGGTGTGCAAAACGATGAAACCGGCCAGGCGATGGAATTTGATGCCCGCCGGTCCGGTCGGTTGACCATCGACGGGCCGAATGGCCGGTCGTGGGACGTGGCCGTCGCCCCTGATGCCGTGCCGCAAATTGCGCCGGATGGCCCCATGACGCGGGCCAGGGCCGGGGTTCTGGAGCAAAGCTTCACAGCTTCCGATGACTATGGCGTGACGCTGGGCGAAGCGACTTTCACGCTGGATCTGGACGCTGTTGACCGCCGGCATGGGCGGTCGCTGCCCCCTGAACCGCGTGATCCGCTGCGCCTGACACTGCCAATGCCCCTCAGCGGCGACCGGGCTGAGTTTTCGCAGACCTTGCGCGAAGATCTGTCGCTGCACGCGTGGGCGCATCGCCCGGTGCGCGTGGTTCTAAGCGCCATGGACGCCGCCGGGCAAACCGGCACCAGCCCGGCGAGCACTGCCATATTGCCAGGACGCCGGTTTTTTGAGCCTGCGGCCAAAGCGTTGGCTGAGTTGCGTTCAGATCTGTTGTGGAACCGCGACAACGCCGCGCGTGCGGCGCTGTTGATGCGGGCCATGCTGGCCCGGTCCGACGGCGCGTTTCGGTTCGAAGGCGCCCCCGTTCTGATCCGTGGCGCCATTTCCTTCATCGAAACGCGGCTGGAGTCGGGGGACTGGACCCCAGAGGCCCGCGACGAGGTGGCGGCGCAGCTTTGGGACCTCGCGTTGTTGATCGAAGAGGGCGAATTGGCGAACGCGCGTGAGCGGCTGCAACGCGCCCGTGATCGGTTGGCCGAAGCCATGGCAAATGGCGCGGCCCCCGACGAAATTGCCGAACTGATGGACGAATTGCGTGATGCCACACGCGATTACATGGAAATGCTGGCCGAACAGGCCGACCCCGCCGAACAAGAGGGCGATCAGCGCGACCGTGGCGATCAGCAGGGGCAGGAAGTCACGCAAAGCCAGATCCAGGAGATGATGGACCAAATCCAGCAATTGATGGAGGAGGGCCGCATGGATGAGGCGGCAGCCCTGATGGACCAGCTCAACCAGCTTTTGGACAACATTCAAATGCAGCGCGGCGAGGGTGGCGAGCCGATGCCCGGATCGGAAGCGATGGAGGGTTTGGGAGATACCTTGTCCGAGCAGCAGGGTCTGGCAGACGAGACATTCCAGCAATTGCAGGATCAATTCGGCGCGGAAGGGGATGCCGAAGGGGAGGCCGGCAAGGATGACGCCGCCGCAATGGAAGAATTGGCCCGGCGCCAGGAAGCCCTGCGTGAGCAATTGCGCCAACAACAATTGGGTGAAGTGCCCGGCGACGGGACGCCCGAAGCAGACGCCGGTCTGGATGCCCTGGAAGACGCCCAGCGCGCCATGGAACAGGCGGCCGAGGCGTTGGACGAAGGCGACGCGCGCGGCGCTTTGCAACGTCAGGCCGAGGCCTTGGATTCGATGCGTGAAGGGCTGCGCAGTTTCCGCGAAGCTTTGAGCGCGGATCAGCGTGAAAGGGCGCAAACAGATGGTGACCCGCGTCAGGGGCAAGCGGACGGCGCAGGCCGCGACCCGCTGGGCCGCGAATTGGGCGACTCTGCGCAGGGCGGCGATCTGGGCTCGGTCGTTCCTGGGGCAGACCCCCGCCAGCGCGCGCAAGAATTGATGGACGAAATCCGCCGCCGGCAGGCTGAACTGGATCGCCCTGAAGCTGAACGCGATTATCTGGATCGTTTGATCGAACGCTTCTGATCCGAACGGACAGGCGAACCCGGACTTAGTGAGCGGGCCGCTGCACCGTGTCCAGCACCGAGCGACCACCATCCAGACCGATGATCTGCCCAGTGATGAAGCTGGACGCAGAAGAGGCCAGGAACTGCGCCGCCTCTGCAACCTCATTGGCCGTGCCAATTCGGTGCAACGGTGTTCCGTCCTTGATTGCATCACGGTATTCGGGGTGATCGGCGATCACGTCGCGCAAGCTGCCAGACATAACCGAACCGACTGCGATTGCGTTAACCCGGATGTGGTGCTGCGCCAATGATACCGCCAGCGACCGGGTCATCTGTTCCAGCGCGGCATTGCTGATCGAAAAGGCCAGCAACTCCGGTTGCGTGCGGTTCGCGGCCAAGGAACTCAGGTTGACGATTGTGCCAACGTCCGTCGGCCTGTCTTCATCGCCTTCCGCCTGCGTGATCATCCGCCGTGCAACGGCTTGGCTGAGCCGCAGCGCCACGTTCAGATTTTGGCTGAGTGCGTTTTCGACACTGGTGTCGTTTGGATCCAGCGGGTCGGTTGTGGTGAACATACGCGATGCATTCACCAGAATATCGACCCGGTCAAAGGCGTCGATGGTCGCGGACAACAAGTTGGCGATATTCAGTTTTTCGCGAAGATCGCCGACGAACAACCGCGCGTTCTCATGCTCGACGAGGTGTTCACATCCTGACTTGAGGCGCTTTTCAGACAGGTCGGCAAAGACCACATTGGCGCCCTTGTCCAGAAAATGCTGCGCAATGGCATAGCCGATGCCAGCCGCAGCGCCCGTGATAATGGCGGTTTTCCCAGAAATCGAGAAACTCATGCGCGTCGCCTCACTTGTTTTGCGGTGCGGGGGGACTTGGAGTTCATTCCAGATTGGGCACGTAACGGGCCTACCGCATGAAGCAATTTGAACCCGGGAAGCCCCGGCATTTCCGTATGGGTCCGAAAACAAGCGGACAGTGCCGTCTCATACGGCAAATGCCGGTTGGCCACCATCCACAACTGGCCCGAGGATTTGAGCATCGCGGCAGCCGCACGGATAAACGCTATGCCCAATTGCGGGCGCGCATCGCGGCCTTGATGAAAGGGGGGATTCATGATCACGAAATCCAGCGCCAGCCGGGGCAGGGGAACAGTGCCATCTGCCCAATGGAACTGCGCGCGTGGGTCGGTGACATTGACCCGTGCACAGTCCAGCGCGCGGGTATCAGATTCGATCAGATGCAGCGCCGAAATGCCTGGGGCCTGGTCCAGCATATGCCAGGCCAGATAGCCCCAGCCAGCGCCCAGATCCGCGCCGATCCCCTTCAGCCCGGCGGGCAGATTGCGCGCCAAAAGCGCCGACGCCTGGTCAATCCCGTCCGAGGAAAAGACGCCCGGCATGGTTTGAAACCCGTGGCCTGTGCTGTCGAGGATTTGCGACGGGCTGGTCCGCCAGTCCTTGAAGCGGTCTGCGTCGGTGCCGTCGGTCAGGAACCACGCGGCTTTCCCGTGCCCTTTGGCCAGCGTCTCGCTCAGCGTGACATGTCGTTTAAGTTCACGCAGCATCGCGTCTGCACCGTCGGTTTTCTGGCCGTCAATGATCACCGGGCCGTCGGTAAGATGCGCGGCGGTGGCGATCAGATCCCGGGCTTCAGCCCGGCTGCGGGGCAGGCAGACCACGGAGGCCGAAAACCGGCCCTTTGCCGATACGGCGCAGGAATACCCCTGCGCCTCAAACGCGGTGTGATCCGGGGCGTGGGGTGTGATGACGTGCACGCGGTCACGGGGCAATGGTGTCAGCATTTCCCCGGCACGCGGGTGAAAAACAGCAATAGGGCCGGCATTGGGCAAGATCAGCCCGGCCTCAAGCAAAAGCTCCAATCGCAAGGCGCGCGGGGCCGGGTCGGAATGCGACATGCTCATACAGCGGGCGCGTTTGCGCCTACTCCTTTTCCAGGGTGCATTGCAAAGGATGCTGATGGCGGCGCGCGAAATCCATCACCTGCGCCACCTTTGTTTCGGCGATTTCATGGCTGAACACACCGACAACGGCCAAGCCCTTCTTGTGCACCGTCAGCATGATCTCGAACGCTTGCGCGTGGTTCAGGCCAAAGAACCGCTCCAGGATATGCACGACGAATTCCATCGGTGTGAAATCGTCATTGAGCAGCATAACCTTGTACATCGGTGGGCGCTGCGTGCGGGTCCGCGTTTTGGTGGCAACGCCGGGATCCCCGTTATCGGGGCGGTCGTCATCATCTTTGTCTGTCATGGTTGGAAAGACGTGCATATGCTTTGATGCGCCCTGACTAGCAGATTCGGTTCACTGAGCAGTATATAGCGTCCAACGCGCCCAAGAAAACCCTGCCAGACAAAAGGGATGAATATGAGCATCACAACGGTCGGTCTGGATGCCGACGATACCCTTTGGCACAACGAGCGATTTTTCCATCTGACCCAGGATCATTTTACCGATTTACTGGCCGATTACGCCAACCCGGACCACCTGGCCGACCGGCTGCTGGCGTCCGAACGGCGAAATCTTGGGCATTATGGCTTTGGGATCAAAGGGTTCGTTCTGTCGATGATCGAAACCGCGATTGAGGTGACCGAGGGGCAGGTTCCCGGCCACGTGATCGGACAGATCATCGCGGCGGGGCAGGATATGCTGTCACATCCGATCGAACTGCTTCCCGGGGTGCAGGATACGATCGATGCGCTGGCCGGGACGTACCGGTTGGTGCTCATCACCAAGGGCGATTTGTTGGATCAAGAGCGTAAACTGGCGCAATCCGGCCTGGGTGAGTGCTTTGACGCAGTGGAAATTGTCAGTGCCAAGACAGCGAAGGTATATCAAAATATCTTTGAAAAACATGGGGGTGGGGCGCAGGCGGCGTTGATGGCGGGCAATTCCATGGCATCAGATGTGGTGCCGCCGATAGCCGCCGGAGCCTGGGGTGTATTTGTGCCACATGGGTTGGAATGGGCAATCGAAAGGGCCGATCCACCAGAAGATCACCCGCGCTTTCGGCGGATCACCGCCTTGTTGGACCTTCCTGCGCTGCTCGATGATCTGACACACGCCTGATATCTGGTGGTCCGCATGGCGCGAACCGCCAGATGTGGATATCTTAAGAGAACGCCGAAACACATTGAAAACCGGGGGGTTTTCTTGAATCTCCAGCCATGCTAGCGTGGCCCAAGCAGAACATGACGTTGATGGCTCAACATCGACGCAGAGGCAGAGGGCAGAACCGTGGCAGCGCGAAAGCAGCGTTTGCTTCGCGTCTTTGACGCGATTGGCGTGGCAGTGACATGCGCCGTCCTGCTGGTATTCGCCGGTGGGTCTTCGGCTTCGGCGACGCCGTTCGCGTCCCTGATCATGGATGTTCGCAGCGGTGAAATCTTACGTTCGTCGAATTCGACGGCCCGGATCCATCCGGCATCGCTGACCAAGATGATGACCCTTTATATCGCGTTTGAAGCCGTCGAGAACGGAGAGATTTCGCTGGATACCCGCGTGCGCATTTCTGCCCATGCGGCCGCTCAGCCACCGTCGCGGTTGGGCTTGCGTACCGGTCAGACCATTGCCTTTCGCTACCTGATCCGCGCGGCTGCGCTGCGATCGGCAAATGACGCGGCGGTCGCCATCGCCGAGGCGCTGGAAGGATCGGTCGAAAACTTTGCCCGCCGGATGAACCGAACGGCGCAGGCGATCGGCATGACGCGCACGAATTTCGTCAATCCGCATGGTTTGACCAACTCTCGGCACCTGTCGACGGCACGCGATATGGCCCGGCTTGCGCGCCAGCTGTATTATGATTTTCCCCAATATTACAACATCTTCTCAAGATTGCGGGACAACGCTGGCATCGCCACCGTGCGCAACACGAACCGCCGGTTTCTGAATGGCTATCGGGGCGCGGACGGGATCAAGACAGGATTTACCAACGCCGCGGGATACAACCTTGCCGCCATGGCCGAACGCAACGGCGTCCGCATTTTGGTGGTCGTGATGGGCGCGCGGTCGTCCAACCATCGCTTCGAGCAGGTGGTCTCTTTGATGAACAGGGGGTTCCGGGACGCCCCAAGGCGTGCGACCACGCGACGGCCAAACAGGCCAAATTATGCCCGCGCACCTGAGGACTCTGGTTCAGGTGTTTCGGCTGGCCGGGTCATCCGCTTGCAGACCGCCCCGCGCGCCAGCCTATTCCCGCGTCGCCGCCCCCCTCAACCCTCAGAGGCACCACCCGAGGAGTTGCTGGCCGCCCTCAGGAATGAAATCGACGAGGTGATGGACGACATTCGCACGCCGGAGCCGCCTGAAACCTCGGCGCCGGATCCAGCAGCAGGGGTTGTCGAAACCGCACAAACTGACACGCCCACGGACGAAGCAGACCCCGCCGCCGTCGCCGCCATCGCCCCAGAGCAATCCCCGCTTCCGGCTGCGCGGCCTGACGCCATTGTTGCGCGGGCCTCGGCCTTGATGGAGGTGGCCGCAGGGGCAGCACCCGGCGACGTGCAGGAGCAGGAAATTGCCGTTGCTGAACAAGAGGGCCCCGTGCGGGCATCACCTGACCAAGAACCGGTCCGGGATGCCGACGCTGCCGTCGCGGCCTTGATCGACAGCACGCCATTGCAGTTTGAACACTCCTCCGCGTCCATCGCGAACGTCAGGGTCGAGGAAGGCATGATCGTCATCCCCGGCCTGCCGCCCATCGCACCAGAAATTAACGGCGCACACGACAGCACGCTGGCCCCTGTGGCCGTCGCCGCCGCAGACGCATCACCTCAGCCCGAAACCCAGCCAGCGCTGGTCGTCCCGGCGCTGGAGCCGGCCGAAGGCGCGCTGACAGTCGGCGAAGACGGGCGGATTTTGTGGCGCGATGAGGAATTGCTGGCGGCATTGGCCGACGAGGATCCGGCGGACCCTGTTCTGGTGCCCACCATTGTGCTCACAACCAGCGGCCACGACGAACCCGCCGCCGAGCCGCCTATGCCCGAGATTGTTACCCGCGTTTCCACCTCTGGCGGGCGGGTCTGGGCCGTGGAGCTGGGGCTCTATGCCTCTCGGTTCGATGCCGAACGTGTCTTGCTGCGCTTGGCGTTGTCGGAATCCGGCACGTTGGGCAGCGGCGTCCGGCGTGTCACCGCGCGAGACGGGCGTTTCGCGGCCGAGGTGTTGAGCCTGACGCAGGACTCTGCCTTGCTCGCCTGCACGCGGCTGATTGCGCGCGATCATCCCTGTTCCGTGATTGATCCCTGAAGCATCCAGTCCGCCCAACCGCATTGCAGGTGGGCCAACTTTCGGCGAAACATGGCTTTGTCCGCGCCTTCTCTGGCGGCTTTGCGCCTTCAGGTTGACTGCCATGAGGTGACGGCAGGCAACATGAAGGCGCCATTGGCCATCACTTCGAGCACAAAATCCGGACGGAATCATATTTGCGGGATGGGTCCGCAGCAGCCGTGCGCATCAGCAGCTTTGCCGAATGACGCAACTGGCGATCAACATCGTTTTGTTCCATCTGCCGGCCCTCCATCGCCGCACGGATGCGGGCCTCATCGACGATCCAATCGGGCGTGAATTGGCGTACGTAGCCCCGGTACAACACGGCTTTTACGGTCAAGCCCGCGGCTTCCGCGCAGGCCTTCAGGCTGTCGGCGGTGAAGAAATTCAGGTGACGAGGCGCGTCAAGCCAGCGCCAGGCCTTGCCCATGCGGCGTGCGCCTTCGCAGCCATTATTGGGAACCTCGATGGACATGATGCCGGTGTCGGACAGCAATTCCCGCGAATTCGCGAGTGAGGCCACGGGGTCAATGGTGTGCTCAAGCACATGGGTGAAAACGATCAGGTCATAGGCCCGATCCTTGATCTCTGACGGCAGATGTTCCGCGGTGCCCTCAAAGACCTCGGACCCCTGTTGGCGCGCCGAGGATACAGCACGCGGGTCAGGTTCAACCCCGCGCACGCTGTGCAAGAACGGGCCGTAAGTGCGCATCCGGTCGCCATCACCACAGCCCACTTCAAGGCCGTGCTGCCCCCCCGCAGGTATGATCGAGCGCCACCAGGCCGGCGTTGGTTCTGCGCCGTTTTCGAAACGGTAGGCAAGAGACCGCAGAAAATGCCCGAAGCGACCGCACTGGCGGTTCTCGGCATCGGCATCGAAACGGTCTTTTTCGGCGTGCGTATAATAGGCGTCAATGTCGTAGAAATCCGCCACATCTGCCGACTGCGGACGCGGGTGAATTTGACCAAACTTCGCGTCATCATCCCACCAGATATTCCACGATCGCCGATCATCCGGGCGTCGCCAATCAATCGGGACAGTCATATGGGGGCGCATCCCGTTTCCATTCAGGATGCAATGTGGATCACCATACATCGCGGCCTCTATCTCCAACTCACGAACAAGATCTTTCATCACCATGCCTGTATCAGGGCCAAAGTTGATCCTTGGTGACGTTTCATTGTGTCAAGACTGGGGCCGCAGGGTGTTAATCTTGCACGGTTTTCACCGCCAATTGGTTTGAAACATCTACATGCCGGCCATTGTTTTCAGGGCACTGGCCAGCAGGCAGATCCCGGTGATCAGTATTCCAATACCGGGCAGAATTCAGGGTGAACAGCATTTTGGCTCTGGTTCTTTGGGGCTTTTTCCTGTGTCGGATGGGCGCGGTGGCTGGTTCAAACATTGCCACGGACCGGCGGCTTGGCTAATCAGGCGGCATGACAAATTCCCTGCCCAACCCCGCCCAGCCCTTGAAGATCGGAACCCGCGGCTCTCCGCTGGCGCTGGCGCAAGCCCATGAAACGCGCGACCGACTGATGGCGGCTTTCAGCTTGCCTGCCGACGCCTTTGTGATTGAGGTGATCAAAACCACGGGCGATGATCGCACGTTGATCGATGCCGACCGCCCGTTGAAGGAGATCGGTAACAAGGGGTTGTTTACCCGCGAAATCGAAGACGCCATGCTGGCGGGCAGCATCGACATCGCTGTGCATTCGATGAAGGACATGCCGGTCGAACAGCCCGATGGGCTGTTGCTGGATTGCTTTTTGCCGCGCGAAGACGTGAGGGACGCGTTCGTCTCGGGATCGGTGAAATCGCTGGCCGATCTGGCGCCGGGCCAGGTTGTCGGCACCTCCAGCCTGCGGCGGCGGTCGCAGTTGCTGTTTCGGCGGCCCGATCTGAAAGTCGTCGAATTTCGGGGGAACGTGCAGACGCGTCTTCGCAAACTGGCAGATGGCGTCGCCGACTGCACCTTTTTGGCGATGGCAGGTCTGAACCGGCTTGGCATGGCCCATGTTGCAGCATCGGCCATCGCGCCGGAAGATATGCTTCCGGCCGTGGCTCAGGGTGCCATCGGGATAGAGCGGCGGGCCAATGATACCCGTGCCGAGGCCATGCTGGCGGCGATTCACGACGCGCCGACGGCGCAGCGGCTGGCAGCGGAACGCAGCTTTCTGGCTGCGCTGGACGGATCCTGCGAAACGCCGATCGCCGGTTTGGCGGTGATCGAGGACGGTCAGATCTGGCTGCGAGGCGAAATCCTGCGCCCCGATGGATCAGAATGCCTGACTGACGAGGGGCGCGCGACGCTTGAAGACGCAGCCGCCTTGGGCGACGACATTGCCCGTCGTCTGTTGGCGCGTGCCCCCAAAGGGTTCTTTGATTGGCGGGTTTGAAGGTCAGACATCTTGCTTTTTGGCGCGCAGGCTAGCTGACGTGACAGACTGGAAATGCACGGAAATGTGCTTGTTTGCGCCCTGATTTAAAGGGTTTCCGCAAGGTCTTTGTCGAAAAAGTACACGTCTGCAGATTACCCGAGCCAAGCTGCGATTTGATGCGCCAATCGTTCTTGTGCGGTGTCATCCAGGCTGTCGGTTTCAAACATGCGTACCGGGGCCTGCCCCTGGCGCAGTTTCGTGCGGGCATAGCGGGGATCGTAATGCTCTTGCATCAGGTCTGACGCAAGGGCGGCGAACTGTTGGTTCTGCGCCCACTGCAGCCAGCGTTCAATCACCTCTCGGGGCTGAAAAGGAGACAAGGCATTCAGCCGCTGGGTCAAGTCATCCGGGCTGGCGGTGATGTCCGAATACGCCTTGGTCAGCCAGTCTGCGCGGGCAGCCAGCGGCGCCGAAATCGCGATCCGCTCGGCGCATTGCATCGCTTGCCAAAGGGCAGGCGGCAGGCTTAGGGCCCCGATCCGGTTGGATTCCGCTTCGACCAGGACCGGGCGTGACGGGTCCAGCCGTGTCATGGCCATGGCCAGCGCGCCCTCGAACGCCTTTTGTGACGGCTGTGCGTCACCTTGCACCAGGCCGAACAGCGACCCACGGTGACGGGCCAGCCCCTCCAGGTCGATGACCTGTCCACCCAAAGCCGCCACACGCTGCAACAGCGCCGTCTTGGCGGTGCCCGTATTGCCATCCAATACCCGGACAGGGGCGGGAAACGGGTGGTTGTAAAGCGCGTCTTGCACCAAACGGCGCCAGGCCTTCCAGCCGCCGTCAAGCACCCCGACCTGCCAGCCAATCTGCCCCAGGATCATCGCAAACGAACCCGATCGCTGCCCGCCCCGCCAGCAATAAACCAGCGGGCGGAAATCTGTGGGCTTGTCCGCCAGGGCTGTTTCCAGATGATGCGCTGCGTTGCGCGCCACCAAAGCGGCCCCCATCAGCCGCGCCTGAAACCGGCTTTCTTGCACATAAACAGTCCCCACCTGCGCGCGCTGGGCATCATCCAGCACCGGCAAGTTGATCGCGCCGGGCAGATGATCTTCGGCATATTCGGACGGCGAACGCGCGTCGATGACGGCGTCAAACGGCAGGCTGTCAATGTCAGACAGCGAATTCAGGGTCACGCGGCGCATGCTGTGCCCCATACCGAATAGGGCGGGAAGTGGAAAGCCCGCCCCTGCGTTGCGTCGAATTTAACTTTCTGCCCCGCGCCCGGAACTCGCTACTCCTGTGCGCGCAATACCCCGGCTGGGCGCGCTGCAAGTGGCCGCGCGGCAAAGGCCAGGCCGGCCAACAGCACCGCCAAGATGCCACCCGCAACGATCAGCACCGCCGAGATTGGCTCGAACCGGTAGCTCAGATCCATCACTTGCGTCAGGATTGCCCAAGCCGACAGTGCCCCGGCGCCAATGGCCACCAAGCCCGCTGCGGCCCCCATTAGGGCCGAACGAAGCGCAAAGCTCAAAAGTATCCGCCCGCGTGTGGCGCCCAGCGTTTTCAGGACTGCGGCTTCGAATATGCGGGCGCGTTCGCCTGCGGCGGCCGCCCCGATCAGCACGACAAACCCGGTTGCCAGTGTCGCCAATGCTGCCATCGATGTGGCGGCGGCCAGCGCGCTGAGGGCCTCGGAAATGCGCTGTGCGGCCTCGCGGATGGGGATTGCGGTGACATTGGGGAATGCGTCGCCCAGAGACCGCAGCACGCTACCTTCGACGTCTTGGTCCGCGTGCGCCGTCGCAATGAACGTGTGCGGCGCGCCACGGAATGCGTTGGGGGTGAAGGTCATGACAAAGCCGATACCGCCCCGGCTGAAGTCCAATTCGCGAAAATTGGCGATGGTGCCCGTGATGTCGCGGCCCAGCACATTGACGGTGACGGTGTCACCCAGCGCCAGACCCAGTTCCATGCCTTCTTCTGCCCCGAAGGAGATCAGCGGCGGGCCATCGTAATCGGCGGGCCACCAGGTGCCGTCCGTCAGCGTCAGGCCGCCTTGCTCTGCGGCGTAGGTCAGGCCACGGTCCCCGCGTAGCACCCAATGGTTGCCGTATTCGCGGGCGGGGCGGCCGTTGATATGGCTGATCACGCCACGCAGTTGCGGCGCTGTGTCGATGTCGCTGACGCCCTCTGTGCCTTGCAATTGGGCGGTGAAGGCGTCGATTTGGCCAGGCTGGATGTCCAGAAAGAAAAAGCTGGGCGCCCGGTCCGGCAATTCCGAAGAAATGGCGTTGCGCAAGTTCGCGTCGATCTGGCCGACGGTGGCCAGCACCGTCAATCCCAGCCCCAGCGACAAGACAACGGCCACTGCGCCTTCGCGGGGGTTGCCCACCGCGCCCATCGCCAGCCGCAGCGCGGTCCGTCCGCGCAACAGTTTGGAGCGTGCCAACCGCCGGGCCACCGCGCGCACGCCAAGTGCCGCCACAAACAGCACCGCCAGCGATCCGGCGATGCCCGCCGCTGTGCCCAACGCCAATTGCCACACGCCCGAGAACCACACCGACGCGCCGATCAAGGCGGCCAATGCGGCGGCAAGCCCGAACATCGGCAACGGGCGTGGCCAGGCGCGGGCCTCGGTTCCGATGCCACGAAACAGGGCGGCGGCGCGGACATTCTCCACCCGTGCCAGCGGCCACAGGGTAAACACCAGCGCGGTCAACATTCCGTAGACCGCAGCTTCGACCAGCGGGGCGGGGTAGATCCCTGCGGCCATTGGCACGGGCACCTGCGCCTGAACCAACGGTGCCGCAAGCAACACCGCGCCAGCCCCCAGCACCAGTCCAGCGAATACGCCCAATACGGTCAAAATACCGATCTGCAGGAAATAAATGGTAAAGATCGTGCGCCCATCGGCGCCCAGGGTTTTCAAGGTGGCAATCACCGGGGTTTTGGCGTCCAGATAGGCGCGCACTGCGGCCGAGACACCGACACCGCCGACGGCCAACCCGGCCAGCCCGACCAGAACCAAAAAGGCACCCAGCCGGTCCACAAATCTGGCGATGCCCGGCTCCGCGCGGCTGGCGTCGCGCCAGCGGATCCCGGCATCGGCGAAGGTGGTGTTCAGCGATTGGCGCAGGCGCTGCAGGGTGTCGCCATCGCGCAGAATCACCCGGTATGACGTGTCGAACAATGTGCCCGGCCCGATCAGGCCAGACGCCGCCAACGCTCTGCTGGCGACCAGCGTGCGCGGGCCAAAGCCGAAACTGGTGCCGACGCTGTCAGGCTCGCGCAAAACGGCGGCCATCAGCGCAAACTCCTGGCTGCCCAGCCGGAACGTATCACCGATATTCAGGCCAAGTCGGGCGATCAAAATGGGGTCCATCGCGGCACCCGGCAATCCATCGCGCCCGGCCAAGACTGAGGCCACGTCTTGCGCGGGCTCAAAATCGGGGGTGCCGACCAAGGGCCAGGCGGCATCGACCGCCTTGACCTGCGTCAGGGCCCGATCGCCAGACCCGGCGACGGCCATGGACCGAAAATCGACCACCTCGGCCATCGCGGCCGAGTTCGCCTCCATCCACGCGCGCTCGGCATCGGTGGCGAATCGGTAGGTCAGGCGCAGTTCGGCATCCCCCCCCAGGAGCGCGCGGCCTTCCCGGGCCAAACCACCTTCGATCGCGGCGCGCACGGTGCCAACGGCGGCAATCGCGCCGACGCCCAGTGCCAAACACAACAGAAAGATGCGGAACCCGGCGAGGCCGCCGCGCAATTCCCGACGCGCCAGCCGCGCGGATGTGGCGAAACTCATGCGATTGCCCCGGCTTGGGGCGCGCTGGCAGGCTGTGTTTCGCTGTCGATCTGCCCATCGCGCAGGCGCACAATTCTGTCGCAGCGCGCCGCCAGTTCAGGCGCGTGGGTGACCAGCACCAGCGTTGCGCCATGACGGTCGCGCAAACCGAACAACAAATCCATGATCGCCTGACCGTTCACGCCGTCCAGATTTCCGGTCGGCTCATCGGCCAGCAGGATCGCCGGTCGCGGCGCGGCCGCGCGGGCCAGGGCGACGCGCTGCTGTTCGCCGCCCGACATTTGTGCCGGGTAATGGTGCATCCGCGTGCCCAGACCCACGGCGTTCAGCTCTTCCTCGGCCCGGGCGAAGGCGTCGGCGTGCCCGGCCAGTTCCAGAGGTGTCGCGACATTCTCCAGTGCGGTCATTGTCGGGATCAGGTGAAAGGATTGGAAGACGATCCCCATGGTGTCGCGCCGAAACCGGGCCAAAGCGTCTTCGTTCATTGCCGTCAGGTCCTGCCCCAGGGCCACCACCGAGCCGGATGTGGCCCGCTCCAACCCGCCCAGCAGCATCAACAACGACGATTTGCCCGACCCCGAAGGGCCGATCAGGCCGACGGACTGCCCTTGCTCAATTCTCAGCGAGATACCATGTAGAATGTCGACAGGTCCGGCATTGCCCTGCAAGGTCAGGCAGGCATTTTCCAGTGACAGAACTGGCAACGACGAAACGGGGGCAACCATGCAATCATTCCTTTGTGCTTTAGGCCGATATGGGGTCTTTGAGGCCATCGGCAACCGGCGTCGCACGGTTCGGGCCCTTGTTTTCACGATCTTGTCGGTTTTTTCCGTCGCTGTGGTTCCGGCCATGGCCCAGACCGTGCGGATCACCGCATTGGGCGATTCGCTGACGCAGGGGTATGGGCTTGTGGCCGATCAAGGGTTGGTGCCGCAATTGCAGGCCTGGCTGACCGCGCGGGGCCATGATGCCGAGGTGCTGAACGCAGGTGTCAGTGGCGACACCACGGCAGGCGGTTTGTCGCGGTTGGACTGGACTCTGGCCGATCAGCCGGATGCCGTGATCGTGGCATTGGGGGGGAACGACCTGCTGCGCGGGCTGGACCCGGCGCTGAGCCGCGCCAATCTGGCCGGGATCCTGGAGCGATTGCGCGCCGACGGTGTGCCGGCACTGCTGGTCGGCCTGCCGGCTCCGGGAAATTACGGGCCCGAATATCAGGCCGCCTTTGCCGCGATGTATCCCGACCTGGCAGAGGAATACGGCGCGGTTCTGGTAGCCGACATGCTGGCCCCGCTGAGCGCCAGGATCGAAGGCGGCACGGCCCCGCGCGCCCTGTTTCAGGGGGATATGATCCACCCCAATGCGAACGGGGTTGCGCTGGTGGTGGAGCAACTTGGCCCGCAGGTCGAGGTGTTGATCGCGCGGGTGCACGCGGGCCAGAGTTGAGGAAGGCGGCGCGCTTCAGGGGCGGGTGCCCCTTCAGCGCGCCGGTGGGGGCGGCCCCACGCGCCGCTCAAGGGGGAT